>ERZ813253.154-NODE-154-length-27479-cov-8.596264_pt1 | contig 27479 bp, 23 predicted proteins | sample MGYA00520893_ERZ813253 | MGnify/ENA primary metagenome ERZ813253 (study PRJEB31669, sample SAMD00080414) | marine metagenome | biome: oceanic hadal pelagic zone biome; feature: marine hadalpelagic zone; material: sea water | place: Pacific Ocean:Izu-Bonin Trench...
TCTTCCGATCTGGCCAACCAAGAATTGATGGGAGAGACAGCAAAACAGTTAGGGACATTAATATAGAAGTAGGGTTATTGGAGAGAACTCATGGTTCTGCGTTATTTACCAGAGGAGAAACGCAAGCAATTGTGGCTGCAACTCTGGGAACTGAAAGGTATTCTCAGATCGTTGATGCTTTGGAAGGTGAATACAAAGATAAATTTATGCTCCATTACAACTTTCCTCCATTTTCAGTTGGTGAAACAGGTTTCATGGGATCACCAAAAAGAAGGGAAATTGGCCATGGTAAATTAGCTCGAAGGGCACTAGAAGCAGTTTTACCTGATATGGAATCTTTTCCCTATACCATCAGACTCGTTTCTGAAATAACGGAATCAAATGGCTCTAGTTCTATGGCAACAGTTTGCGGGTCTAGTTTGGCACTCATGCAAGCGGGTGTCCCTATTAAGACTCATGTAGCTGGTGTTGCTATGGGTTTGGTTAAAGAAGACGAAAAATATACAGTTCTAACAGACATTTTGGGCGATGAAGACCATTTGGGTGATATGGATTTTAAAGTTGCTGGTACAAAAGATGGAGTCACTGCCTTGCAGATGGATATCAAGATTCAAGGGATTAATGAATCCATTATGAAAGACGCTTTAGAACAAGCAAAGACTGCACGCTTAAGTATTTTGGTAGAGATGAATAATGTCATAGATAAACCAGCCGAACAATATTCAAAATATGCGCCATCAATTATTACTTTAACCGTTGCAAAAGACAAAATCAGGGATGTAATCGGCAAAGGTGGGTCAACCATAAGGTCGATTACTGAGGTCACTGGGGCTCAAGTTGATATTAACGATACGGGGTTGATTACTATAGCATCTGTGGATCGAGCTGCAGGTGAGGCTGCAAAGGAAAAAATATTACTATTAACTGCAGACGTTGAAGTAGGAAAGATTTATGAGGGTCGAGTGGCAAAAATTATGGATTTTGGAGCTTTTGTAACCATTCTTCCTGGTAAAGATGGACTAGTTCATATTTCAGAGATTTCTGAAGACAGGGTTAAATCTGTAAACGATGTACTTAGTGAAGGGCAAATAATCAATGTCAAAGTCATAGAAATAGACAGGCAGAAAAGAGTTAGACTATCAATGAGAAAGCTAGATGAATCAACCTCATCTTAGATAGTCATCTCCTTCACTGTATTGTTTGTCTTTAATTTCTCTTCGTTCTTGAGCTTCTAGAGATAGTGTTGCAACCGGGCGAGCCTCTAACCTTTCAAGTCCAATTTCTTCTCCAGTTTCTTCGCAATAGCCATAACTGCCATTTTCTATTTTCTTCAGTGAGAACTGGATTTTCTTAAGTAATTTCCTTTCTCTATCTCTGGTTCTAAGCTCAAGACCAAAATCAGATTCCTGACTGGCACGGTCGTTGGGGTCGGCAAAACTAATGCTTTCATTTTTCATATGATTCACAGTTTTATCTGCTTCAGTTTCAAGTTGGATTTTCCATGTTAAGAGTATTTTTGTGAAATGACCAAGTTGTTTATTGGACATATACTTTTCTCGAATCTTGGCTTGATATGTTTTTATTCCAAACCTAGACAACAAATCATTTTGTACATTGTTTATTTTATTTCTTGCCACTACGTGTCCTTCATTGATAGTTACTGGATTTTTAAATGATGAATTATACTGATGAATCAAAAATTGTGAAGTATTAAATACTTCACGTAGATAAAAAAATTGAATTTATATCAAATTGTTACGATCGTGCCAGTTGTCTGCGGTTACAGAACATTCAACTGTAGTGTAGATTCCGCCCCTAATATTGAATTTTGCTCTTACTTTTAGATAATAAGGGGCAATGATTTTTGATAGATCGTTACATATTTGATTTGTCACTGCTTCGTGGAAAGTTCCAACTTGTCGAAAACTTGCAACATAGAGTTTAAGGGATTTCAGCTCTATACAAAGTTCATTTGGAACATATTTAATATACAAAGTGGCAAAATCAGGTTGCCCAGTTTTAGGGCATAAACAGGTAAATTCCGGAACTTTAATTTTGATTAAATATTCATTTTTCTTTTCTGGATTATTGAAGTGATCAAGCAACCGTATTTGATTTATTTTGCTCATTTTGTTCGATAATTAAACCTAAATATTTAATTAAATATTTTAATGTATATAGCAGTAATTTAATTTAAACTAATCAATGATATTTTTTAAGTTTTTTTATGCGATTAAGTAAAATAAAACTCTCTGGTTTTAAGACTTTCGTTGAACCTACAACCTTATCTCTTCCATCAACTATCGTTGGTATTGTTGGGCCAAACGGCTGTGGGAAATCCAATGTAATAGACGCGGTTCGTTGGGTTTTAGGTGAGTCTTCTGCAAAATATCTTCGGGGTGAATCAATGTCTGACGTCATATTCAACGGGTCTTCATTACGTAAACCAGTCAGTACTGCAACTATAGAGTTATTATTTGATAACACTGATAAAAAAGTAGGTGGTGAATACTCAAAATACAATGAAATCTCAACTAAAAGGGTTATTACCAGAGATGGCCAGTCTCGATATTTTCTGAATGGAACCAAATGTCGAAGAAAAGATATCACCACCTTGTTTTTGGGCACCGGTCTTGGACCTAGAAGTTACGCAATCGTTCAACAGGACACAATTTCAAGATTAATTGAAGCCAAACCTGATGACATGAGAATTTTTTTGGAGGAAGCAGCTGGTGTTTCAAAATACAAACAAAAAAGAAAAGAAACTGAATCCAGAATTAAGAATACAAGAGAAAACTTGAATCGTTTGAATGATATAAGAGAAGAAATTGAAAAACAACTCAGACGGTTAAAGACTCAGTCTAATGCCGCAAAAAGATATAAAAAATATAAATCTCGGGAAAAAGAAATTCATGCAGAAGTATTGTTTAGTAGAATAAACAGTCTTCTTTTTAAGCTAAAAGACAACCAAGAGGAAGTACAACAACATCAAAGTGCTTTTGACCAGAATTTAACAGAATTAAGAAAAACAGAAGCGGATATTGAAGAACAAAGAGTGACAGAAGCCGAGGCCACCCAAAACTTTAATAACGCTCAAAAAGATTATTTTGAATTGCAATCAAAAATTGCAAGGTTAGAGCAATCAATCGAATATGAAAAAGAACTGGAGTCTCAAAAAAGTTTCAATGTCCAAGAAATTCAAAAAGAGCTTGAGAGAATAAACAAAGAACACAAAGAAGATTCCGGTCAAATTAATCAAATTTCATCTGCTCTGTCCAAACTCGAACAAACAATAATTACTGCAAGCTCTATTGTCAACGGCTTGGAACAAACTTTAAACGAACTTGAAGGGAATCTCCAAGGTGTGAGTGAACAAAATGAATCTATGACGAATGAAATCAATGAACTAAATACAGTCGTCGAAACAGAGTCAGTTAAAATTAGCGTGTTGTCGAAACAAATGACACAAATTGATGATCAAAAAAGAACAATCAAGAACCTTCATGAAGCGGAGTCAATTTTTAAACAACTTGAAAAAGAAATAGAAAGTTCAAAAATCTATTTTGATCCACAGAGTTTTGAAATTATTACAAATAAACTTGATCTGCTTGGGGAAAAACTTGTGTCTCTAAGTCTAAAATTTCAGACCATAGAACAAGAAATTACTAAGAATGAAGGTCAAATTGATTCATCAAAGAAAAATCTTAAATTGGCCAAGGGAAAATTGAATGAGTTAGCCACTGACAAAGAAAAATTGGATCAACAAAAAATAGGTTTATCCAATGAAATCAACACCTACAAACAAAAAATTAACAGCCAAAGACCTTCATTGCAAAAACTTGAATTAAAAGCTGAGTCTAACCGATCCACAATTTCTGCCTTAAAAAATGCCATTAACCGCCTTGAGTCACAGAAAATACAAATTAAGGCAAAATCCCTGGAAATCACTAAAGGGACAAGGAAAAAATCAGACCCAACAGCTGAAGTCATGGAACAACTTAAATCTTTGTTGAATCACAGCTTGGAATCTGAACAGACGTTAAATACTCTGAGGGAGCAACTGGAGAATATTCAAGCAACATTAAGGAATTATGAAATTGATCGAACCAACAAAAATGCAGAAGTCAATCAGTCTAGAGAAATACTTGAAAAATACAAACTTTCAATTAGGGAATTAGAAGTTAGAAAAGAAGGATTGGACGACCAGTTATCTGCAAACGGCTACTCGTATGAATCAATTAAAGAGAGCATTGTCGAAACACTTAATGAAACTGAACTTGAACAAGAATTAGAGAAAATATTACGATCAATAGAAAGACTGGGACCGATTAATCTTGCCGCTTCAAATGAGTACGAAGAAGAAGCTAAAAGAAAAGATAATCTTGACTCACAATTTGATGATCTTAATAGAGCATTGGATACATTGAATGGTGCTATAAAGCAAATAGACGACGAATCGATGAAAAGATTTAATGAAACGTTTGCAAAAGTCAACATCGGTCTCAAAAAACATTTCCCAAAATTATTTGATGGTGGTAAAGCATACCTAAAATTAGAAAAAGATGATCCTTTAGACGGTGGAGTCATTGTTATGGCACGCCCTCCTGGAAAAAGAAACAGCACTATTCATCTACTTTCTGGAGGCGAAAAAGCACTTACCGCAGTTGCCCTGTTATTCTCCATATTTGAATTAAACCCGGCACCTTTTTGCTTATTAGATGAAGTTGATGCACCACTCGATGACACCAATGTTGCTAGATTTTGTGAAATCGTTAAGGAAATGAGTGATAGCGTACAGTTTGTAGTGATTACCCACAACAAAACTACTATGGAATTAACCAATCAACTCATTGGTGTCACCATGAGCGAACCCGGTGTTTCTAGGTTGGTAACTGTGGACTTGGACGAAGCAGTGGCTCTTACAGAAGAATCACAATCAGCGTGAAGGACTTTACCTGGATTTTACTTTCAATAGGACTTGCAACACTCATTGTACTTTTGATTAAGCCCTTGTGGCTTAACAAAAAACATCATTCAAAAATTAAAATAAGCAACAAGTTTGTTATCAATAATAATGAACTTCATAACGATAAACCCAATCAAGTGATTGCCTTAAGATTTTCACCAAAGGTCAAAAGCAATATACCACTAGATGAGGTAATGAAGTTGTTTGTAAGACACAATTTGTCTTTTACCAGCATGAAGATATTTGAAAAGAAACATGGAAATAAAAAACTTTTCAACGTAGCAAACCTTATTGAACCAGGAATTTTTGTGGAAAATGAAGATATTCCTGGATTCACATTTTTTTTTCAACAAACTGATCCTAAAACTGATCTAAGTATCCTTAGTGAAATGTTTGAAACAATGCGTGAGCTTTGCCAACATTATGATGCTTGGATACTTGATGATAATGGAAAAAATATTGATCGCAGTAATTTAAACAATCTGCTCAATTCCAATGAGTAAAATAAACTTGGATCAATATGGATAAACCAGACTTAAAGTTGTTACAAAACGAAGATATTGATGCCCACACCAATCAACCACAACAGGTTGAAATGCCGTTTGCGATTGTTGAAGGTGAATCCCTTACCGAACTTCCTAGAGATCTGTACATACCGCCAGTGGCACTCAAGGTCTTTCTTGATACTTTTGAGGGCCCACTGGATTTGTTGTTGTACCTAATAAGAAAACAGAATCTGAATATATTGGATGTCCCAATAGCCGATATTACTGATCAATATGTAAATTACATTAACTTGATGAAAGAATTGGAACTTGAGCTGGCAGGAGAATATCTACTAATGGCAGCGATGTTGGCTGAGATTAAATCAAAAATGCTGTTGCCATTGTTCGAAGAAGTAGAAGATGAAGAAGATCCAAGAGCCGAATTGGTAAGACGACTTCTTGAGTATGAGCGTTATCGAAAAGCATCTGAAGAATTAAATAAATTGAAAAGACTAGAAAGAGATGTGTTTGTTACAGGAGTTGAATCAAGTCACTTAGCACAACCAATCGAACTTCCTGATATCTCTCTTCAAGAACTTCTGCTTTCATTTCAAGAAGTATTGAAACGAGCTGAAATGTTTACAACATTGCATGTGTTGAAAGAGCCTCTATCAGTCAGGGAAAGAATGACTACAATTTTAGAAAAGCTTAAAAACAAGGATTTTCTTGACTTCACAGAATTATTTGACCTTGAAGAACAAAAAACAGGCTTGGTAGTAACCTTCCTCGCGATACTGGAACTTATGAAAGAATCCCTCATTGAAATTGTCCAAACAAAAGCCTATGGAATAATTCACGTTAAGGCACTTTTAAGTGATAATGAAACGAATACCGAGCATTAACGATGAACGGCGAAAAATTAAAAAACATAATAGAGGCTATTTTATTAGCATCATACGAACCATTGTCTGCGGATAAACTCCATAGAATAATCACCAGCAAGGTAAACACCAGTAAGTCTGATATTTTGTCAGCAATTGATGATCTTAAAACAGATTATGAGAATAAAGAGATAGAGATTGCCAAAGTAGCAAGTGGATTCAGAATTCAGGCAAAAAGTGAAATTGGTGATTATCTGAATATTATGTTTGCAGAGAGGACACCAAGATATTCCCGGGCATTGTTGGAGACCTTGTCCATCATTGCTTACCGGCAACCGGTAACAAGAGGGGATATAGAGGCAATCAGAGGGGTTTCGGTTAGCACAAGCATCATGCGAACTCTAACCGAAAGAAACTGGGTCAGAATCATCGGTTACAGGGACGTTCCAGGAAAACCAGCAATGTTTGCAACCACCCCTGAATTTTTGGACTACTTCAGCTTGCAAAGACTGGACCAACTTCCGGATTTGCCTGAGAAGAAAGAACCCATGGATTTGGATCTGGAACTTGATGATCGTTCAGTAGGCAATCAGGATTTATCGGGTAACGGAAGCGAACCTGTTTCAGTAGGTGCAGATCTAGACATGGAAGCAGCAACAATTCAGGATTAAAACATTAGGGTTGGATTCCTGAATTACTGGTCTTGCAGCAAAACAGCGTATTCTTCCTCACTCATGATCCGGATACCGAGTTTTTCAGCTTTGCTTATTTTTGCCGGCCCTACTTTTTCTCCACATATCAAAATGTCCGTTTTGGCAGAAACCGAGCTTTGCACCTTGGCTCCTCGTTCCAGTGCATCTTTTTTCATCTGATCTCGTGACCCCTGTAGCATTTTTCCGGTAAAGACGACCCTCATCCCTGCGATGGGGGATTCGATCGCTTCCGATTCTTCAAGTAATGGGGTTTCAGAGAGGTTGAATCCTAGGCTGAGCATATGTTTGATTGTTGGCCATTTTTTTGTCAGTCCGCCAACAATGTCTGCCGATGAAATTTCGGCAAAGCCTGCAACGGCCATGATTTCTTCTTTGGTCACTTTGGCAAGATCGTTAAGTCGTATGTGTTGCAATAAGCGCCTGGAATCACCGCGTCCCAGTTGGGGAATGCCGAAGGCACCGAGAAAACGCCAATCCTCAATCTCGACCTGAAGGGATCGACCCAGTTCCGTTCTGAGATTTTTGGATTGTCCCGGACCAAACTCAGCTTGCTGGAAATCTTCCTCGCTCGAGTCGTAAATCTTCTCCAGTGTATCAATACCAGCAGCCACTAGCTTTTCAATGCTTTTGGAGCCGAATCCGTCAACCTGTCCGTGGATCTTGAAGAAATGTTCCAGAGTGTTTTCCACCTGAGCGGGGCAGTCTGAATGGTTGGTGCAAATCAGAAAATCGCGTTGCCAAATGAGAGCACGGCCACAGGATGCACAGTTTTTAGCAATCTGGGTTCTCGATGCCGTTTTTACCACAGCCACAATCTTTGGGATGACTTCACCAGAACGCTCCACAGTAATGACGGCACCCTTGCCAAGTTGCAGTGCTTTCACGTTGCCTGCGTGATGCGCGGTGACCCGACCCACCGTGGCACCGGATAATTCAATGGGCTCGATTTCCAGGACCGGGGTAACCCGTCCGGTTCTTCTTGTTTGCCAAATGATGGATTTGATAGTCGCTTCCTTAGTCTCGGACCGCTGTTTGATAGCAATCTGCCAACGGTTATGGTGACTGGTTGATCCGAGTACTGACTTCAGTTCACTGTGGGTAATCTCAGCAACAACCCCATCGGTTGGGTATTCACAGGATTCTTTGATCTGCTGTTGAATAGTATCGTGATCCTTGATCAGTTCAGTAAAACTGCCTTCCCAGCGATTCAATGTGGAGTAGGGTACAAATCGAACCGCGCCATCTTTCAGTGCCTTCACAAAGTCTTCATTGACCTCATCCGAATTCACCACGCCGACACAGATATTTCGAGGATGGGCATACCCCAGTTTTTTCAAATGGGCTTCAAAGTAGTCTGTGGTCATCACCAGTTCTCCAACCCCGGAAATTCCATTGCCAGCATCAACAACACCTTTGGCAAAAGAGGAAGAAATGTCATTGCCATGGATACCGTCGCCTCGGGTGACCAGCAATTTGTCTTCCCGAAGCATGGCTGCCAGTCCATCCAATTTGGCAGTGACCATTATCCTGATGTCAATCTCATCAATATCTTGTTTGTTTGCTTCTTTGAGGATTCTGGTAACCCACTTTCTGGTCTCGTCCACTGAGTAGGATTTTTCCGTGCTGAGCATTGGCACGGGATGCTTTAGTCGTCCGGAACCAAAATCGGGTTCTACTTCGACTTTATTTAGGAAAGGATGTTCGGGTTCCCGACGCTGTAATTCAGCCAGATAAATATGATCGTACGTGTCGTCATCAATTAATGGAGACCCTTGACGATAGGCCAACACAGCTTTCTCCAGAAAAGTGACCAGTTTAGGAGTTTTCCATAATTTTGGATCTTGATCAGTCATAGTTATTAAATTGTTGATGAAGTTTTAAGTATAAGGATTCCAGCGTCATTATGTGTCGAATACGAGTATAATCGAACCATTACTAGACAATAATTTTAGCATAATCAAGATGTTAGATCACTTTTGTATACAAGCTAACAGACGATAAAGTATATGAAAAAATGTAAAAATATTAGTGAAATAAGATGACCGACTGGAACAACAAGGAGGAAGTGCTAATTACAGCTATTGCTGACAGTCAAAACTCTTTCCCGAGATATTTTTACTGGCTTCAGACATCAGCCACAAATATTTTTCCATTACCTCTTCTGGTGCAGGAAGATTCTCTGGATTCTCAAGAGGATAAGCTGCTTTTCTCATTTTGGTCCGAACAGCCCCTGGATTTATGCAGTTGAACCTTATGGAGCTGTCATTATCAAACTCTTCAGCCAATATCTGGCAGAGTCCTTCCACACCAAACTTGGAAACAGAATAAGCGCCCCAAAAAGCTTTCCCTGTTTTTCCAACGCCACTCGAAGTGAAGACAACGGACGCATTGTCTGACTTCTTTAATGCAGGTAGCAATGTTTTAACCAGAATAAACTGTGAAGTAAGATTGATGTGGATTGTCTCCACCCATTTTTGTACGTCGTATTGTTCAATCGGGCTTCTGTCTCCCAGTATTGCGGCGTTAAGCAATAGGCCATCCAGTTGATTAAATTCTTTTATCAGATTATCGATTAATTCCTGATAATCATTGGCATCAGCAAGCAGTAAATCCATTAATGAAATCGATGGGGTAGGGCAGCCAAGCTTCTCTATTTCATCGTAGACCTTTTCCAGTTTGGACGATGTTTTTCCCAAAAGGATTACAGTTGCACCATGCGATGCATAACTAATTGCCGCTGATCTACCAATTCCGTCACCAGCACCTGTTACTAGGATTACTTTATTTTTCAAAAGTAGCATCGATTAGATTAGATTGGATTAAATTTACTCTTCTTTATTGCTTGTTGGGTCATCTTCAAGGTTGCTTGATATCTCTGGTGTGATTTTAATTTGGGCAATTTTATCACCCTGGATTAAGTCTCCATCTTGGATAATATTTTGCTTCATTTCCCCCTGGCTTGATTTAAGTTCCTCAACTTTTTTCAAGATAGGTTCATAGTGTTTCATGATTTTGTTGAAACCTTTTCTCGCGTCGTCAATCGGCTTCCTTAGTTTCACTGTTTCTTTAAACATATCCAAAACTAGTTTCCAAGTTTCAATAACTATTTTTTTGACTTTATTAATATCATCATTACTTGCGGATTCTTCCCAGAACAGACGAATCATACTAATGACTGCTACACATGTATTTGGCGTAACTATGTGTATTCCTTTATCCAATGCGAGCATATCAAGAGACTTTGCATCACTGTCATCTGAGAGTTTTCTATATTTAACAGGAATAGTCTTTCTATCTATCTTCCCTTCCTTTAGTAAAACAAGATAATATTTCTCAGCTAAAACTTTCATATTATCTAGTGGCAAATACATAAACTCATGTAGAGGTGTTGATTCACCAATATTATGCAGTGCCTCATGATATTCCCTATTTTGGAGTTCTATAACCCTTTCAATTACATTGAAAGAAAATTGCATGCCGAGTTCTTTTTCACTATCTTCATCTCTTTTTTCAATTGCTTCGTTTAGCTCTTGGAATCCTCCAAACGGATTCTTAGCATCAATAACGATTGTTTTTTTCTTAGGCATACGTATCAGAAAGTCTGGTCTAATCAATGTCCCTGATATTGCTTTGTTTAAATCTAGTACATGCTGTTGGCTGAGGCCTGCAGTTTCAAATATTTTTTCTAAATTGATTTCAGCAAGTTGGCCTTGACCCCCTATACTTGAGAGACCTTTTGAAAAGCTATCAAATCTTTTTTCAAGTTTATCGAGGGAATTATATTGTTTTTTGGCCTTATCTAAGATTTGTGTAAAATAGTTTCCTTCTTCACCTGAGAACATATTTATTAAATCATCTAGTTGTGTATCTGAAGGGGTTTCATCTTTTTTAATAAACAATAGGTAAATAATTAAAATTAACAGACTCGATATGAAGGCTCCTGATATCAAGCCCAATAAGTATGATGCTATGTCAAAATTGTTCATAATTAAGTAAAAATACTTAGTATTTCAATAATTTCTGAAGGTTCATTTACTGTAAATCCAGCATACCATTTTTCTGGATCATCATTTTCTTCAATGTAGCCGAAAGTGCAAGCGATCGAACTAATGCCGGCTGCTTTGGCGGCGTCGACATCTTTCTTGGAATCGCCTATATAAAACGAACTTTTAGAGCTCTTGGTATTCAAAAGTAACAAGGCATAATTTATAGGCTCAGGATCCGGTTTTATTTTATCTGTTGTATCACCACAAACAATACATGAGGCACGTTCAAAGAGCTTTAATTTTTCCAGTAAAGGAATAGTGAATCGTTTTGATTTGTTGGTAACAACACCCCAGGGAATAGCCTTGCTTTCAATTGAGCTGATAACTTCTGTCATTCCTGGAAAAACTTGAGCATTAATTCCTAAATGTTCTTCATAAATATCCAAATATCTATTAAATCTTCTCCCGCCAATTTTTGGATTGTCATCAAAGGCATTGTTAAAAATACCCATTACACCGTTGGAAACATGAGGTCGAACAGACTCATAGGACAGGGGGTTTAACCCCTCTTCTTTTAAAAGTACATTCATTGCCAAATGCATTTCTGGTGCGGTGTCAACCAAGGTCCCGTCCAGGTCAAATAAAACGGCTTTTTTATGGCCATTCATGTTTTTTAGTCCTTGATAAAATGCATCATGTAGTTGACTGAAACATCCCTGCTTAATTTAAAGGTTTCATTGATGGGATTGTAGGAGACACCAGAGAGATCAATTAATTTCAAATCTGCTTTCCTGGCCCACAGATCCAATTCTGAAGGTTTGATAAGCTGATCGTATTCATGGGTTCCCTTCGGTAGTAATTTTAAGATGTATTCAGCACCTACTATGGCCATTAAAAATGATTTTAGATTTCGGTTGATCGTTGAAAAATAGAGATGACCGCCTTGTTTGACTCCTAAAGAACATGCCATGACAATTTGTTCAGGATTTGGGACGTGTTCCAACATTTCCATGCAGGTGAGTACATCATATTCTGACTTATTTTTTTCACAATGATCCTCAACAGAGCTTTGTTCATAGTTAATATTTTTCAAATTGGATGTGATTGAATGCTTTTCGGCAACAGACAATGCATTTTCAGCCAAGTCAATGCCTGTTACAACAGATGCTTTGGTTGCCAAGGATTCTGTGAGTATGCCTCCACCGCAGCCTACGTCTAGGCACTTTTTGGTTTGAAGCTCGGTGTGTTGTTTTATGTAATTAAATCGCAATGGGTTGAGCATGTGTAATGAATAAAAATCACCTTTTGGGTCCCACCAATGGTCGGCTGATTTGTTAAATTTATTGAGTTCTTCTTGGTTAAAATTTACGCTGGATTTCTTCATTTATATTGTTTCTTAACGGACTTTAATTGTTCTTGATTGATGGTCAATATGGTAAAATTGTAACTGATTTTTGACCATTATAACGGCTATTAATACTAACTTTATAAAACAGTTGGAAAATGCAAATTCCAGTGTACTCGTTGAAGCTATATGACCAGTAAAATAACACAGATAAACCTAGAAGACGAAATGCGAAAATCGTACCTTGATTACGCCATGAGCGTAATCATAGGCAGGGCTCTGCCAGACGTTAGAGACGGGTTAAAACCAGTCCACAGGAGAGTTCTATATGCAATGAAAGTCTTGGGCAACGACCACACCAAAGCATATAAAAAATCAGCAAGAATAGTAGGTGATGTCATTGGTAAATACCACCCACACGGTGACAGTGCTGTTTATGAAACAATTGTCAGAATGGCTCAAGATTTTTCATTAAGATACCCTCTGGTTGACGGTCAAGGAAATTTTGGATCTGTAGATGGGGATTCTGCAGCTGCAATGCGATACACCGAAATCCGTATGGAAAAAATTACCCAAGAGCTCCTTGCTGACTTAGACAAGGACACAGTTGATTTTACTCCCAATTACGATGAATCCGAATCTGAGCCTTCTGTTTTTCCCACCAGAATACCAAACCTGCTCATTAATGGTTCGGCTGGAATTGCAGTTGGCATGGCGACCAACATACCCCCACACAACTTGAACGAAGTGGTGGACGGTTTAATTATGTTGCTTGAGCAATCCGATGTCAGCATAGATGATTTGATGACCGTTATACCTGCACCTGATTTTCCAACTTCTGCAACTATTCACGGGATCGATGGAATTAAATCTGCTTATGAGACGGGCAGGGGTAGGGTTCATATCCGGGCCAAAACCCACACTGAACCGATAGGCGATTCTGACAGAGAGTCAATTATAGTTACTGAACTCCCATACCAAGTCAATAAGGCAAGATTAATTGAAAAAATTGCAGAGTTGGTGAGAGACAAAAAAATTGAAGGGATCTCTGAGCTAAGGGATGAGTCAGATAAAGATGGGATGAGGATAGCTATAGAGCTTAAACGGGGACAGATTGTAGATGTGCTGTTGAACAACCTGTACAAACAAACCATGCTCGGGAGCGTTTTTGGCATCAATATGGTTGCCATCATTAATGGTCAGCCAAAATTATTGAACCTGAAACAAATACTTGAAGCCTTTCTTGCTCATCGAAGAGAGGTTGTAACTAGAAGGACACTATTTAATCTAAACAGGTCGATCAACAGAGCTCATATCCTTGAAGGACAGACTATTGCATTGACAAATATTGATAAAATGATTGCTTTAATCAAAGCATCTAAAACACCTGCAGAAGCACAAAAAAAAATAATTTCTAAATTATGGAAACCAGGTAAGGTAATTGCGATGCTTAAAAAAGCAGACAATGTTTCTACCAGACCACAAGCATTTGATCAGAATATTAAGTTTGGTATCCACAAGAAAGGTTACAAGCTCTCCATTGAACAGGCGAAAGCAATACTGGAACTTAAATTACATCGATTAACAGGACTCGAACAAGACAAAATATTTACAGAATACTCCTCACTATTAGATGATATTAAAGGATTTACGAATGTTCTTGAAAACGCCGATACCTTGACACAAGTAATTAAAGATGAGTTGCTAGAAACCAAGAGTAAATATGGCGATGAACGTAAAACTGAAATCGTCGCGTTTTACTCTGATTTCACTGATGAAGATCTGATACCAAGAGAAGATCTCATTGTAACTTTATCGAGAGAAGGTTATGCAAAGACGCAACCATTAGATGTCTATAGATCTCAAAGAAGGGGTGGTACAGGGAAAAAGGCAACTTCCTTTAAAGAAGAAGACTTCATTTCTAAATTATTTGTTGCCAACACCCATGACACCTTGCTGTGTTTTTCCAGTTTTGGAAAAGTCTATTGGATCAAAGTTTACCGTTTGCCTAGAGCTGGTAGAAATGCCAAGGGCAGGCCAATTGTTAACCTGTTGCCATTAGAAAAAGAAGAAAGAATTCAAGCAGTCCTTCCAGTTAGTGCGTTTGAAGAAAATAAGTTTGTTTTTATGGCAACGGAACAAGGAATCGTAAAGAAAACCGCTCTCTCCGCTTATTCGAGACCAATGAAAAATGGAATCAAAGCAATTAAACTTAAAGAAAAAGATAAAGTAGTAAATGTTGAAATAACGGATGGAACAAAAGAAATCATGCTTTTTTCAGACGCTGGAAAAGCCATTCGTTTTTCAGAAAAAGATGCAAGGCCTTTAGGAAGAGTATCGCAAGGCGTAATAGGGATGCGACTTGATAAAAAACAAAAAGTAATTTCTCTGATCGTTGCAAAAGAAGAAGGCAATGTTTTAACTGCAACTGAAAATGGATATGGAAAGCAAACACCTATTAAAGAATTTAGTCTCCGCAAACGAGGGGGGAAAGGTGTTATTGCTATTCAAACATCAAAACGAAATGGAAAACTAATCGCTGCCAGTCAAGTGCAACCTGACGATGAAGTTATTTTTATCAGCTCGGTAGGAAAATTAATCCGCACAACAATAGATAACATCTCTGTTATTGGTCGTAATACCCAGGGTGTGAAATTAATACGTTTAAACGACGGTGATAAACTGCTTGAAATGGAACGAATTATCAAAGACAGCAACGATGAATAAAAACCATGCCAATAAATGTTTACAATTTCAGTGCCGGACCAGCCACCTTACCAAAATCAGTTATTGAACAAATAACAGACCGTTTAGACAACTTCACAGAGGGGATGTCTATTATGGAAATCAGTCATAGAAGCATTGCATTTAAAGACTTTGCTTCGGAGTCTGAGAGCAATTTAAGGTCTCTTCTTCAGATAGACGACAGTTACGCAGTACTTTTTCTTCAGGGAGGGGCAACTCAACAATTCAGTATGGTGCCGATGAATCTGGCCAATCAAGGCACCGTTGATTATCTCATAACTGGGGCCTGGTCAAAAAGAGCGGCAAATTATGCTAAATACCATTGCAACTTAAATATAGTTGCTGATTCTTCAGATAATAATTTTATAGATGTTTCTAATCCAGCAGAATGGGTAAATTCAAAAAATGCAGAGTATTTTTACTATTGCGCCAATGAAACCATTCATGGTTTGGAAATTCATGATATCCCTGAAGTCAATGTTCCAGTCGTTTCTGATATGTCTTCTACCCTTTGTACGCGACCTATAGAGATAGAAAAATACGGTCTTATTTTTGCAAGCGCTCAGAAAAATCTAGGAATTGCTGGACTCACCATTGTTATTGTGAAAAAAGATTTGATAATAGATAAAGCAAAAGATTTGCCTCCACTCCTGAGATATGATGCACATTATCAGGAAAAATCCATGTTGAACACATCTCCTGTATTTTCTTGGTATGTTGCTGGATTGGTATTTGAATGGATCCTTGAACAGGGGGGTCTAGATACAATGTCAAAGTTGAATGAGAAGAAGGCTTCACTGTTCTATAACTACATTGACAATTCAATTTTGTATCAAAATGATGTAAACCCCAAATTTAGATCATGGGTGAACATTCCTTTTACTATGACTCAAGATGGTTTGGAGGAGAATTTTCTAAAAATGGCTTCAGATGTCGGACTGAAAAATCTTAAAGGACATAGAACAGTTGGAGGAATGAGAGCCAGTGTGTACAATGCCATGCCGATTAAGGCGATTGAAGAATTAATTGCTTTTATGGAAGACTTTGAAAACGACAATTTGTAATAAATGTATAAAGTACTGAAACTAAACAAAATAGCAGCAGAAGGAATTGACTCCTTTCCATCTGATAAATACATTGTGGGCGACGACATATCAGACCCTGATGCAATTATATTAAGATCATTTGATATGCATTTAATGGAAATTCCTTCATCACTTCAAGTAGTCGGACGTGCTGGTTCAGGTGTTAACAATATCCCTGTAAAGAAATTATCAGATTTGGCGATACCGGTCTTTAATGCACCAGGTGCCAATGCAAATGCCGTCAAAGAACTGACAATCGCAGCCATCCTAATCTGTGCCAGAAACATTCATCGAGCAATTGAATTTGTTGAAGAATCGGAAAATCCTGAGGATTTTAAACAACGGATAGAACTTGGCAAGAACAAGTATGTTGGATATGAGCTACCCGGAAAAACCATCGGTGTTATTGGACTTGGAGCAATAGGGGTAAAGGTAGCTAATGCCTGTTTGAACTTGGGAATGAATGTTATTGGTTTTGATCCAATGATGACGGTCAACAACGCTTGGGAACTCCAACCGGGCATTGAAAGCTCTGATAATTTAAGTGCTGTATTAAAAAAGGCGGATGTTGTAACAATACATATACCTTCAACAAACGAAACAAGAAGTTTTATTGGGAAAGAAGAGTTATCTATGATGAAAGATAACGCTACTTTGATTAATTTATCCAGAGCAGAAATCGTAGACGATAACGCTATTAAATCGAGTCTTACAGAAAATAGAATTAAAACCTACGTTACAGATTTTCCTGATAGGTCTTTGGTAGGAATGCCCAATGTTCTCCTCCTACCACATCTTGGGGCTTCGACAAAAGAAGCTGAAACCAAGTGCGCTAAGATGGTTGCTAAGAGCATCAGGTCATTTCTAGAGAATGGTAATATTGATAATTCGGTTAATTTCCCAGAAGTTCACCTAGATAGAATATCGGGTTCTCGTTTATCGGTGACAAATCAAAATAAACCAAACATGGTGGGTCAATTTACAACTTGCTTAGGAGAAGCTGGTATCAACATAAATGATCTTTCACATAAAAGTATGGGTGAAATAGGCTATACATTAATTGACGTTGATAAGTCAATTACACCTGAAACACTCTTAAAAATATCTCAGATTGAAGGTGTCATTTCTATTAAGAACCTTAATTAAAACAACCCAATGAACGTATCGTATTTAGGTCCAAAAGGAACTTTTTCTGAAATTGCTGTTGCTCGTTATTTTTCAAATAATATTAGCAAACTTCCAAAATCTTCAATCGAGGATGTATTCAAATCAGTCCAAGAATCAGAGGTAGATTATGGAGTAGTGCCAATTGAAAACTCGGTTGAGGGCTCTGTCAACAATACCCTAGATTTATTGTCAGACTCGAAAGTTCTAATTACTGGAGAAATGGAATTGATCATCAATCAATGTTTGTTATCGCAAGAGACAAATATAAGATCAGTAACAAGAATCTTCGGTCATCCACAGTCTTTGGCACAGTGCAAAAACTGGATATTAAGTAATATTCCACACGCTGAATTAATTACTGTGATCAGTAACACAGAAGGAGCACTTAGTTTAAAAAAGCCTGGTGACGCATGTATTGGGGCAGAAGTCATTGCAGAGTACTATTCGTTAAATATAAACGAAAAAAATATCCAAGACTACAGCAACAATGCGACACGCTTTTTGGTCATAGGAAATGCAGTTTCAACTGCAACAGGGTCGGACAAAACATCGCTACTAATAACCCCTCCAAACACCGGTGATTCAGGTTCTTTGTACCGTCTCCTCGAACCATTTGCAAAAAATGAGATAAATTTATCCCACATTGAATCAAGGCCCTCCAAAGTCAAAAATTGGAGCTATGTTTTTTTCATTGATATTGATGGACACGTGGAAGACAAGAATATTCAAGAAACTATAGGAGCCCTAAAAGAAAGGGGTGTAGAAGTAAAATTTCTAGGTTCATACCCTAAAAATCAATAAACATAAAACTGAACCTTTGGTTTTATCACAATGACAAAATCTGAATCTAAACAAAAATTATTGGCTAAAAAACCAGGTTCTATTGCTGGTGTTGTTTCAATTCCAGGTGATAAATCTATTTCACATAGAGCAATTATCTTGTCTATGATTGCTGAAGGGAGAACGAGGATACACAATATTCTCGATTCAAGCGACACAAATAAATCTTTAAATGCAGCCATTAATCTTGGGATTGAATGCAAGAAAAAAGACGGATTCATGGAAATTAGAGGCAAAGGCTTGTATGGGTTAAAAGATCCTGGGCAAGAACTTTTCTTTGGCAACTCTGGAACATCAATGAGACTGTTTATGGGTGTTTTAGCAGCTCAAAAATTCTCAAGTACTTTATCCGGCGATTCTTCTCTAAACTCCAGACCAATGGAAAGAGTGGCTGTTCCACTTCGTAAAATGGGGGCACGCATTGAAATGGAGAATGATCACGCTCCAATACAAATATATCCATCAGACCAAATAATCGGCACCAAACAAAGATTAAATGTACCCAGTGCTCAAGTAAAATCCGCGATTCTTTTGGCTGCTCTATACGCAAATTCTAAAACTGTCTTAAGTACAAGTTCGGTTACTAGAAATCACACGGAGCTAATGTTGGAGTCCTTTGGCTGTGACATCAGACACAATGAACAAGAAATTATTTTAGAACAGGGAGAACTCAAAGGAATCAATGCTCTCACAATTCCAGGCGACTTTTCCTCAGCTTCTTTCCTAATTTTGGCATCGCTGATAGCGAAGGATAGTCAAATTATCATAAAAAATGTTGGCTTAAATCCCACACGCATTGGGTTTCTAAAAATTTTACAAATGATGGGTGGCAAGATTACAACTACTATTGACCCAAACAACAGTTATGAAATCCAAGGCACTATCAAAGTTAAATCTTCTGAGCTTCACGGAATTAATGTCCCCAGAATTTTAATCCCACGTTCTATAGATGAACTGCCTCTTGTATTTTTGGCTGCGGCTTGTGCAAAAGGCACTACAACGATAAGAAATGCCACCGAACTTCGTTTCAAAGAATCAGATAGAATAACAGCCATGGCTACGTTGTTATCGCAATTATCCATTGACGTAAAAGAGTTCAATGATGGCCTTACCATCAATGGTGGCGTTATGAGCGGTGGAGAAATTGATTCATTTGGGGACCATAGAATAGCAATGACGGCATTGATTGCTTCTGCTTGTTCGAAAGCAGATATTTTGGTTCATAATACAGAAAATATCGATACATCTTTCCCAAATTTTGTTGAAACAATGAACCAACTAGGCATGGATATAATTGATCCAGAATGCTGATTTTGGAAAACATAATTACAATAGATGGGCCCAGTGGGGTAGGTAAAGGGACCTTAGCCATGTCACTTGCCAAGAAATTGCACTGGAACTATTTAAACAGTGGGTCACTTTATAGGATTCTTGCATACCTTTCAGGTCAGCAAAAGATTGAGGATTCAAATACAGAAGCTTTGGTTAACCTGACAAAAAACCTTAGTGTGGAATTTGAAATAAATAACAATGAACTGGTTGTTATTTTAGATGATAAAAACATATCTAATATGATCCAAACAGAAGACTGTGCAAAAAAAGCTTCAATCATCGCTTCCAACAATGCCGTCAGAAAATCATTGATAAAAACTCAAAGAATGTTTTACAAAGAACCAGGTCTAGTAGCTGAAGGTCGCGATATGGGAAGCGTGATTTTTCAACAGGCAAAATTTAAATTCTTTTTACAAGCAAGCGCCAAAATACGAGCTGAGCGTAGGTATAAGCAGTTGAAACAAAAAGGGATAAATGTTAGCCTCTCGCGACTGATCAGTGAGTTGGACCGGAGAGATAAAAGAGATTTATCTAGAAAAAGCTCACCACTGATTATACCAACGGGGGCAGTGGTCATTAATACTGATGATTTGACAATTGCTGAAGTAATGAATCAAGTGATGAAACATTGTAAGAAATTGTTTGAAACCAAAAAATAGAATTAACTATGAATGAAAATTTTGAAACGCTATTTGAAAATAGTAAATACAGTCAAGATTTAAAGAAAGGACAAATAGTTCAAGCAGATGTAATCGAGATTACTTCCGACCATGCCATTTTAAATGCTGGGTTAAAATCTGAATCTACAGTTTCCATAAACCAATTCAAGAACCCAGAAGGGGAAATAGAAATTAAAATTGGTGATACTGTTGAGGTGTCTCTTGAGGATATCGAGGACGGTGAAGGTCACACAAAACTATCACGACAAAGGGCTAAAAACGAAGCTACTTGGAAAGAAGTAACCAAGGCTCTTGAAGAGAACTCGGTCATTAATGGATTCATCAAAAACAGAGTTAAGGGAGGTTTTACCGTTTTAATTGGTCAAATTAATGCATTTTTACCTGGCTCTTTAGTTGATGTGAGGCCTGTTAGAGACACGCAATACTTAGAAGGAACAAGCTCTGAATTTAAAGTGATAAAAGCAGAGAAAAAAGCAAACAATATTGTTGTTTCAAGAAAAGCAGCCATCCAAGGAGACAACATAGAATCAAAAGCAGAAGTGATGGAAAAAATTAATGAGGGTGACATTATTGAGGGGATAGTGAAAAACTTAACAGATTACGGAGCATTTATTGATCTTGGAGGTATTGACGGTTTATTGCACATTACTGATATTTCGTGGAAAAAAGTAAAACACCCATCACAACACCTTTCAATCGCTGATAAAGTAAAAGTAAAAGTTCTCGCACTAGACAAAGAAAGACATAGAGTTTCATTAGGATTGAAGCAATTAGATCAAGACCCATGGGATAAAATTATCGAAGAATTCGAAGTTGGTAATAAAATGACTTGTGGCATATCAAACATAACAGATTATGGTCTTTTTGTTGAAATTAAAGATGGTATAGAAGGTTTGGTCCATGTTTCTGAAATAGATTGGACAAACAACAATCCTAATCCCCATAAAATAGCAAAAATTGGTGATGAAGTTGAAGTTATGATTCTTGATATTGATAGTGAAAAAAGGCGTGTATCGCTAGGTATAAAACAGTGTTTGCCAAACCCTTGGGATAATTTTTCACAAAATTTCTCTACCGACGACAGAATCAAAGGCACAATTAAATCAATTACTGACTTTGGTATATTTATTGGTTTGCAAGGCAACATTGATGGCTTAATTCATGTTTCTGATATTTCCTGGGAAAGTGAAAACACCATAAGCCTTGGTGAGTATAAAAAAGGTACTGAGATCGAGGCTGTCATCTTATCAATTGATCCTCAAAGACAGAGAATTTCTTTGGGAATTAAACAACTACAAAACGACCCATTTGTCGTTTTCATGACCAACAACCCAAAAGGAAAAATAGTTAGTGGTGTTGCTGGTGAAATAGATGAAAACAATGCATTAGTTCTCATTGACGGCAATATAAAAGGTTTATTGAACATTGCCGAAGTATCACAAGAGAGCCTTCAGGATGTGCGAGCAGTTCTTAAGAGTGGCGACGAAATTGAAGCAAAAATTATTGGTTTTGATAGAAAAAATAGAACGGTTAAATTATCAATAAAAGCTAAAGAAGAAACAGAAGAGAGGGAAGCTCTTGAATCATATAAAGCAGATGAGTCTGCATCTATTGCCAAAACTAGTCTGGGAGATTTGTTAAAATCAAAGTTTAGAAAAAAAGATAAAAACGAGTAAAATTGCATTCTTAAATATTATAATGTTCTAATAAAGTCATGAAAGTTAACAAAAAAGAGCTTATAGATAAAATTTCCAGAAACCAAGATCAATTGCCACACCGTGATATTGAATTAGCAGTAAAAACAATCATCAATTGCATGACGCAAGCACTTTCAACTGGAGAAAGGATTGAAATAAGGGGATTTGGTAGTTTTTCACTTCGTTACCGTAGACCAAGAATAGGCCGTAATCCAAAATCAGGTAAGACAGTTAACATTAATGAGCGTTATGTCCCTCATTTTAAACCAGGAAAAAATCTAAAAAAGAGAGTCAATAAAGGCACAGATTAATCTAGTTAGATCAAAACTGTAAATGCCATCTGAAAATACTATATATCTTGCAGCGATTATTTCTGTCTCTGCATTACTTGGGTATTTGTACTTAAAATTTGTTGATAAGGATGACAACGACTCAAAAATCAGCCCAGAATACTTAACAGGTTTGAAACTCTTATTAAACGAACAAGCAGACAAAGCCATCAACCTTTTCTCAGAGATTGTTCAGGTCGATGAAGACACCATTGAAACACATTTAGCCTTGGGTGTACTTTTTAGAAAACAAGGAAAGATTGATCAAGCGATAAAATTACATGAGAACATTATTTCTAAAAAAGAACTAAAGGAACATCATTATTATCAAACTCTTGAAGAATTAGCAGAGGATTATTACACGGCCGGTTTATACGATAAGTCTGAAGAAATTTTTGAAAAACTAATAGATATAAAAAATCATAAAAATTCTTCGTTAAGCAAGCTAATGCAAATATACGAATACACTGGTGAATGGGATAAAGCATTATCAACAACTGAAAAACTTAATGCTATCGATCCCTCAAATGAATATAAAAAAAATATTCCTCATTATTTATGCCAAATATCTGAGAAGTACATTGCTAAAAATGATCTGGAAAATGCAGAACTATATATCGATAAAGCAAAAGCCACAAAATCCAGTTCCTCAAGAATACTTTTTGTATCAATCCAGATTGCTCTAAAAAAACTAGAACTAGTAAAAGCAGTTGAACAGTATAAAAAATTGTGTGAAATCAGTGACTTGGGACACCAGATTCTTTTACCTGATTTAATTACAACGGCAAAACAAAATGGTCAAATAAATCAAGTAAATGGAATGATACAAGGGATTTACAATAAATCATCTAAGGTAAAAGAACATTTAGCACTCCTAGCAATAATGAATTTGGACCTCAACGATAAAGTTATCATGCAATCACTTCATGAATTTTTATCCAATGAACTTTATTTTTCTGAATTGCTTCGTTTTAATGAAATGAAATCAATATCTGAGTTGGTAAGTAAAGAATTAATCAATAACATCCGAGTTAAACTAAATCAGAAGTCCATGAATACGTTTAAATATTTATGCAAAAATTGTGGATACAAGACCATTAAACTTTCCTGGCAATGTCCAACTTGCAGAAGTTGGGAGTCGTCCACTCCAATCAATTTCATTACAAACAATTAAATTATTCTTAAATGCAATGACAATTAATAAAACAATTGGAGTTATTGCAGGCAACTTTGATGTAATCCACCCGGGCTACATTCATCTTTTTAATGAATGCAAAGAACACTGCAACACACTTTTACTCTTGTTGCATGAAGATCCGTCTATAGAAAGAAAGCAAAAGTTAAAACCCATTCTGACTCTTGAAGAAAGAATCCTGATTTTATCGTCTTTACGTCAAGTTGATGAAATCATTAGTTATAAAACTGAAGCCGAACTCCTAGTGCTTCTTAAGAGTCAAACAATAGATGTTAGGTTTTTAGGGGATGATTACCAAGGTAAAGAATTTACGGGTATGGAGCTTCATATCCCAATCCATTATTTGGAGAGATCTCATGGTTGGAGTACGACGAAATACAAAGAACTCTTAGCTAAAACTTTGACTGATTAGGGAAAAGACGTCTGGCTCCCCGGGCCGGACTCGAACCAGCGACCAATTGATTAACAGTCAACCGCTCTACCAACTGAGCTACCGGGGAGTAGACTAACTCGGAGTCTGCTTGAACCGATTTAATTAGTCAAGAAGAAGAAATTATTTCAACACTTCCTTAATTCTACTCACAGCCTCTTTGAGTAATTCCATACTGGTAGCAAAAGAAAGGCGTATATGACCTTTTGCACCAAATGCGGTACCTGGCACAACAGCAACCCGAGCTTTTTCAAGCAAGTAGTCAGAAAATTCTATGTCATCGGTTAAATTTAAGTATTCGATCGCGTTAATGACTTCTGGAAAGGTGTAAAACGCACCCGTTGCTGCAACTGTTTTGAAGCCCCGAACCTCATTTAGAGCAGCAAAAATAAATTTATGCCTTCTTTCATACTCTCTGGTCATAGAATGAACAGATTCATGTGTGCCATTTAAAGCCATAACTGCAGCCGCTTGGGAAACAGACGACGCATTGGATGTGCTTTGGCCTTGTATTTTCTTCATTGCAGCAATAATTTTTGGCGGTCCTCCACAGTAACCAATTCTCCAACCAGTCATTGCATAAGCTTTAGAGACTCCATTAATTGTGATTGTTCTTTCAAACAAGTCAGGGCAAGCTTCTGCAAAACTGTAGAACTTATCTTCTCCCCAATAAATGTGTTCATACATATCATCGGTGGCAATCAGAACATTGGGATAATTCTTCAGCACCTCAGCAATAATCTGGTATTGATCTTTTGTGTAAGTCACACCAGTTGGATTTGAGGGTGAATTCAACATCAAAAGGTGGGTATTTTCTGTCAGGACAGAATCAAGGTCTTCAGCGTTGAATTGAAAATTATTTTCAAAAGATGTTTTTAAGATCACAGGAGAGCCGTTTGCGAGCAGCACCATATCAGGATAAGAAACCCAATAGGGACTAATGATGACCGCTTCTTTGCCATGTTCCAAAACGGCTTGAAATAAGTTGAAACAAGTTTGTTTTGCTCCAGATGAAACAAGAATGTTCTCTGGTTGATACAAAAGATTGTTGTCTTGAGAAAATTTATTAACGATAGCATCTTTCAATTCTGGTGTTCCATCAACTGGGGTGTATTTAGTTTGGCCCTTTTGAATCGCCTGAATTCCTGCTTCTTTAATGTGGTCTGGAGTATCAAAATCAGGTTCTCCAGCACTCAAGCTAATGATGTCAATACCTTGTGCCTTAAGTGCCATTGCTTTTGCAGAAATTGTCAAAGTAGCAGAGGGCTGAACACGTTGAACACGTTCAGTTAGGACTGGAGTTGATGTTTTGCTTTGTTTTAGCATCATAATGGTTAAATAGAGGGCTATAATATCAAATTATGTCTGAAGAATACTTCAAATTAACTTGCGACTACAAACCTAAAGGCGATCAAATTAATGCCATTAATGAATTGGAGGAGGGCTTAAATTTTGGTCTTGCGAAACAAACTCTTTTAGGGGTTACGGGCTCAGGGAAAACTTTTACAATTGCAAACATAATCAACCGTCAACAAAGACCGACCCTGATATTGGCACCGAATAAAACCTTAACAGCTCAACTGTATGGGGAAATGAGAGAATATTTCCCAAAAAATAAGGTTGAATATTTCGTCTCTTATTACGATTACTATCAGCCTGAAGCCTATATGCCAGCCACAGATATGTACATCGAAAAAGATGCTTCTGTTAATGCCCATGTTGAACAAATGAGATTATCTGCTACCAAGGCGTTGATTGAACGTAGAGATACAATTATTGTTGCCACAGTTTCAGCTATCTATGGTCTCGGTGATCCTGAATTGTATTTTAATATGGTACTGCACCTATCAATCAATGACAGGATCGATCAAAGATTGGTGCTCAGGAAATTGGCCGAACTTCAATACCAGAGAAATACCATTGATTTCAGACAAGGAACATTTCGAGTCTTAGGTGATGTGATTGATATTTTTCCGGCTGATTCAGAAAAATATGCAGTCCGCATTGAACTCGATGAGGACATAATCGAAGGCCTTTCCTACTTTGATCCATTGACAGGTGCAATCAACAGACAGATGAGACAAGTTACCATTTTCCCAAAAACACACTACGTGACACCCAAACATATGTTGTTAAACGCCGTTGATGAAATAAAAATAGAATTGAAGGCTCGTTTGCAAGAACTGCATAAGATGAACAAGTTGGTGGAGGCCCAGAGACTTGAGCAGCGAACTTTGTATGATTTAGAAATGATCAAAGAATTGGGTTTTTGTTCGGGTATAGAAAATTACAGTCGCTACCTTTCAGGGAGAAAAGCAGGAGAACCACCACCATGTTTAATTGACTACCTGCCGAACAATGCCTTGGTCGTTATTGATGAAAGTCATGTGACAATCCCACAATTGCATGGAATGTATAAAGGCGATCGTTCTCGAAAAACAACACTTGTTGAATATGGATTTAGACTGCCTTCGGCACTCGACAATCGTCCTTTGATGTTTGAGGAATTTGAAACACTCACCCCTCAAATCATTTATCTGTCCGCAACTCCAAGAGATTATGAAATACAAAATTCCGATGCGGTTGTTGAACAATTGGTACGACCCACAGGTTTGGTTGACCCAGAAATAGAAGTGCGACCCGTTAGCAATCAAGTTGATGATCTGCTTTCAGAAATTAGAATTAGAACAAAAAGACATGAAAGGGTTTTGGTCACAACACTGACCAAAAGAATGTCTGAAGATCTAGCGGACTACTACAATGACCTCAATGTCAAAGTCCGTTACTTGCATTCCGATATAGAAACGGTGGAACGGACTGAAATATTGAGAGACCTCAGGTTGGGAGTATTTGATGTCTTGGTTGGTATCAATCTTCTCCGCGAAGGGTTGGATCTCCCGGAAGTTTCCCTGGTTGCAATTCTTGATGCCGACAAGGAGGGTTTTTTAAGATCCGAAAGTTCTTTAATCCAGACTATGGGCAGAGCCTCAAGGAATATCAATGGCAAAGCAATCATGTACGCGGACTCTGTGACCGGGTCTATGCATCGTGCGATCAAAGAAACCAACAGAAGAAGGGAAAAACAAATTAAATTCAACACTGACCACAACATAAAACCAAAAACGATTATTAAAAACATTCAAGACATTATGCAAGGAGCAAGATCAAAAGCTACCAAGAGGTACCTTAAAATTCCAAAATCGATACAAAAAACCTTTGATCCAGAACACCCAGAAAAACTAGGCAAGACAATTGAACAAATGGAAATTAGAATGTTTGAAGCGGCCAAAAATCTTGAATTTGAGGAGGCCGCTAAAATTAGGGATGAGATCAAACTCGTTAAAGACTTTAATTTTGGTATCAGTTACGTCGACACAGAACGACCAACGGTGAATTAAAAAGAGATCCATTGGTTTTTCATTTGAATTTATATATGATTTCACTATTGAGCGAACAAGGATACGTATGAAAATAAATACAATTATATGCATGGCTGCAGTATTGATCGCTGCACTTATATCACCGACTATTTATGCTGATAGCCATATCTCATCTGAGGTCAATGGTAGCTATGATTACGGTAAAATAATAGCTCAGAAAGCC
>ERZ813253.155-NODE-155-length-27479-cov-3.554000_pt1 | contig 27479 bp, 31 predicted proteins | sample MGYA00520893_ERZ813253 | MGnify/ENA primary metagenome ERZ813253 (study PRJEB31669, sample SAMD00080414) | marine metagenome | biome: oceanic hadal pelagic zone biome; feature: marine hadalpelagic zone; material: sea water | place: Pacific Ocean:Izu-Bonin Trench...
TACAACGCGATGCTGGGCAATGGCTCTCACAATATCAAGCGAAAATTGTTGAAGAAACCAATATTGGCACCATGAAGGTTGGATACAACAAGGTCTTTGGATATTACATTGAAGTTTCAAGAGCCCAAGCAGATCGCGTCCCAGATTACTTCACGCGGAAGCAGACGCTAAAAAATGCCGAGCGGTACATCACTCCCGAATTAAAAGTCTTTGAGAACAAAGTGCTCAGCGCTGAATCGATGGCGCTAACACGCGAACAACAACTGTTCAAGGAACTGTGCAGTTCAATCAGCGAATGCATCCACAACATCGTTGCCTTTGCAGATGTGATTGCAAGGCTTGACACGCTTGCGTGTTTTGCGGATGTTGCAATGTTGTATGGGTATGTTCGACCTTCTATTGTTGACGAACCAATACTCGAAATTCAGGATGGACGACACCCCGTTCTTGATCGCTTGTTACAAGATCGTTTTGTACCCAATGATTGTGTGCTAAATGAATCACCACTTGCGCTCATTACTGGGCCAAACATGGCAGGAAAATCGACGTACATACGACAAGTTGCGATTATTACATTGCTTGCGCATACAGGCAGTTTTGTGCCCGCAAAGTCAGCGACCATCGGTTTGGTTGACCGCATCTTTACGCGGGTTGGGGCAAACGATGAGTTGCATGCTGGTCAATCAACGTTTATGGTTGAGATGGTTGAAACAGCAAACATTCTCAACAACGCAACAAGGAACAGCCTTGTCATTCTTGATGAAATTGGAAGAGGCACAAGTACACTCGATGGCTTGTCACTTGCTTGGGCAATTGCAGAATCCCTTTCTGGTGTTGGCTGCCGCACCTTGTTTGCCACGCATTATCACGAATTAACGGCGCTTGCTGATCGAGATTCGAACATCACGAATTTGCATGTAACAGTACGAGAGTGGAACGACGAAATTGTCTTTTTATATCGCATCGCTCAGGGACGCACTGATCGCAGTTATGGCATACACGTCGCAAAAATTGCTGGCGTTCCAAAAAATGTAGTGGATCGTGCCAATGAAGTGTTAAACACGTTGACTGTACACAACGCACAAGCGAGTGATGAAGCAACGAGTCATATTCCTGCCGAACCGCAAATGGGTTTGTTTACAGAGTACTTGCCAAGCCCACTTGTTGAAGAACTCAAACAAATCGACATCAATGCACTCTCGCCAATGGAAGCGTTTGAGTTACTTCGCGAATTCAATCGCCGTGCTTCTGGCGAAGACGAGCACTAAGCCTTAGCAGTAACTGCACCCGCTCAAATTCATTCAACCACTCTTGCAGTGTTTCGTTGTATTCATCTTCAGAAATTGTCGCTCCCGGAAGGTCGCATGCCGCGCCTAGTTGACGCGCTGCAATAGAACGGTACCTCGAGAGAGTGCGATCTCCAAGCACACTCACTGGTTCGTAATCTTCTGCCATAAACAACACGGTTGGAACGCGGTGCCCAGCATTGATTGCAAGGTGAGTTGAAAGTTCGGGGGCTGCATCTCGATCAAGCCAACGCAAGTCGATTTTTTCTGACCCTTTTGCAATTACACCGAGCATCGGCCCCTGCGCCGAACAATCGCCGCACCAAATCCCCGAAATGACAAGTACTCTCATCTCACGAACAAAACCACTGAGCAGTGTTTTCTGAACATCGCTGAGTTCTGTTCGAGCATCATTTTCTCGCCAAGGCGCTGCGCGTTTTGCGTCACTTTCAAGATACGCTTCATACGATTGTGCGCTTTCGTGGAATTGCTTCAGTTGTTGTGCGCTGAGTCCTATTGGCATACACGCATATTACTCTGGGTTAGGCCAAACAACCCAGTCACCATCGGGAATGTCCGCCCCACTTGGGTACCACACCTTAGCTTTGCCATAAAACTTGCCTCCATCTTTACCAACCTGCTTGAGGTTGTTTTTTCACCATAGACCAACAGTGCTCAAGAACCTTGCGGATGCCTGCATGGGTCGCCCCAGAGCACATCAGTGGTTTTTCGATGCCAAGTTGTGTTGCAAGTTCACCGACGTATTGATCGAGTTCATCTTCGGGGAGGAGATCGATCTTGTTGAATACTATCAGCTCCTGTTTGGAAGCGAGTTCGGGTGAATATCGTTCCAATTCACCACGTATGGTCTTGTAGTTTTCTACTGGGTCAGAACAATCTTCTGGCAGGACATCAAGCAGGTGCACCAATGCACTAGTTCGCTCAATATGCCGTAGAAAACGATGTCCAAGCCCAGCACCATCGGCCGCTCCTTCGATCAGACCGGGAATATCCGCCAGCACCAACCTGCGATCCGCGTCAAGTTCAGCAATCCCAAGATGCGGTTGCAACGTTGTAAAGGGATAATCGGCGACCTTCGGCCTCGCAGCACTCACTACACTGAGAAGCGTTGATTTGCCGGCATTTGGTAAACCAACAAGGCCAATATCAGCAATTAATTTAAGTTCAAGGCGAAGTGTGTGCTCATCGATTGGCTCACCGGGAGTCGTTTCCCTAGGTGCTTGATTTGTTGATGATTTAAAATATTCATTGCCGAATCCCCCCTTGCCACCCTTTGCAACAACAAGTCGCTGGTCATGCTCAGAAATATCAGCAATTAACTCGCTTGTTTCCTCATCGTAGACAAGTGTGCCAAGGGGCACTTTTACGATTTTGTCCTCACCATTGGCACCGTGCATTTGACTTCCTAATCCCTGACCGCCATGCTCTGCTCTGAAATGTGGACGGTGGGTTACGGTCAACAACGTATCGAGACTCTCGTCACCAACTAGTACAACATCTCCCCCGTCACCGCCATCGCCGCCATTTGGTCCACCCTTGGGTACATACTTTTCACGGCGAAAACTGACGCAACCATTGCCGCCTTTTCCACTTCGGACAAAGATTCTCGCCCTGTCAACTAACATATTTTAAAGTCCTTACCTCTTAGCCAACCGCCGTAAATTGCGGCACAGACTCGTCAGATGGAATCACATCAACGAAACGACCACGGAATCGGATTTTGCCGGGTTCCGTTGCAAATAGCGTGTCATCGTTACCACGGCGTACCAAGTACCCAGCCTTGAACCTCGTGCCACACTGACGCACGATGATCGAGCCAGCCTTTGCGGTTTGACCTGCATAAAGTTTAATGCCGCGATATTGCGGATTTGAATCGCGTCCGTTCTTTGAAGAACCACCACTCTTTTTATGGGCCATAACTACGCTCCTTAGTACTTCCAGTCAATGTACCAAGTACACACTTGGCAGCCCCGCATTGTATCAAAGAAACTACCTCGGAGGTAGTTTCTTGTTTTTATCAAAAAAAGACCCGCGGGGTTATTTATTATAGGCACTGCTTTTTGACCCCGAAATGCGTACCTGATACACCATTGGCTCGCAGCCCGAATGACATCGCCCCAATGGCAAATAAAAATTCTCAAAGCAGTTCAGAGGTGAGGTGCTTCGGTAGCGAGGGCGAGAGCAGATTTGTCAGGTTGAAGTTTATGATTTGAAGGCATATCCAAGGATACGTCAAGAATCAAAAACGCAAAGATGGCAAATCTGAACCGCCCGCAGCCCGAATGACATCACCGATGAACTGCTAGCGGAAGACCCAGCGTCTAAATACTTGATCCTCGGCGGAGGTTTCGACTTCCTTGTTGGATGGTCTTCGGACTGAAACACCACCTCCGACGCTTCGGCGCGGCAATGGGCGAAGATCACCAACAACTCTACCGGGGACAATCCACGAAAGTTGAAGGTCGCGATGCAACACGACTTCTTCCCCAGTAAGTGGATGGGTCACCTTCGCGATATCACCACTCACACCACTGACAAAAACCTGTAGTGCACGAACATCCTCGCGACCCGCCTTCCATACGACAAGCCCACGGGACGCGTTCTCTTCGCCCTTTAAAAGGGCACTGCTCACTTCAGATTGCATTTCAAGAAGAACGTCGCCTAACATTTCAAGGATCGAAATTTGAATTCTTCTTGGAACATCACTACCCGCATCAAGCACTTCCCCCTGATCTGTAATCAACGTAAAACTTGGAACCCAGCGTTGGTCACTTTCGGTTTCGTTTGTCACCTCGTACACCATCACCCAATACCCATGACCTGTTCGCGAATCTCTAAAAAATCGCAAGCCTGTGGTTTCAAATGTCAGTTGCCATCGATCAGAATGATCAGTTGCCTTTGGATATGCAACACTCACTGAGCCCAATGCCGCGATAGTGATTAAGAATGCTGTGATGATAAAACGCATATGATTCTCCTAGGGAGATTCTAGCACCTAGGGATATTCTCCGCAGCATGTATGCAAATACCGCACTCAAAACACCTTGAAGCCTCCGAAACGCTTATTGGCCGAAGCAAAAAAGAAACGCATGCATTCCTACAACGCCTTAGATCACGCCCATCACCTCACACCTTCTGGGGAGAGGCCCATCACGCAGTCATCCTCGTCACCGAGGGTGCTGGCTCGGGGGCAACGTTTATCATCTCTCCACTAACGAAGGAAAACGAAGGGGAATTATTGCAGGCATTACAAGAGGCGAAGTCAGCCACTACACAAAAGGGCGTGGCAACCGCCCATGCCCTTCTTGGTGAATTTGATGCACAATCTGTACATTTGTTTGAATCTGCAGGTTTTGCAACACTTGCCACGCTTCAATACATGGAATGGATTGCTACACAGAATCCTCGAGTACTTTCCCAAATTACCAACGCAACATTTTTTGCGGCATCCGCGCTCACACATGACGTCTTGTGCAGCACGCTAGAAAAAACGTTTATTGGATCCCTTGATTGCCCCGCGATTCATGGAAAACGTAACATTGAAGATATCATTGCGAGCCACAAAGGTTTCGAACAAAACGATCTGTCCCTCTGGTTTACTATTTTGTCTGATAACGAACCAGCGGGTGTTCTTTTCATGAACCACCTCCAAAATGAAGGCATTCTCGAGATTGCCTATCTTGGCATCACACCTGAAATGAGAAACAAAGGCTTCGCAATAGATGCCATGTCCCACGCTGTAAACCAAGCAGTCAAAAGAGGATGCAACAAGATCGTCCTCGCAGTCGACGACACCAATATACCTGCAATTTCACTCTACAAAAAAGTTAATTTTCGAGAAACTTCAAAACGTGTTGCGATGTTTTGTCCACTGCACTGAAGTTGTCCACAGTTTATTGACAATGTAGACAAGAAATGTTTTTATTTTTTATTTCGATTCGTTGACACAGGAAAACACTGGACTTATGCGATTGTATCATCTGCAAAATAAAATAAATTGCAACAATGCCACTTGCTTACTTTGTTAATTGTTGTACGCTCCGCATGTCACTCAAGGATGAGTGATCCGGACGTGATGATGTGGTTTCAAAACACACCTTCAAGAGGGGCGGATGTCGGACGGACCCATCTATAATTTTCTTCACCCTGGATTTTAGTCGCTTAGATCTCAAGACTAAGCGACTGCGCGATGGCTGCACCTTTAATGTCCCAACCTTATTCAGAAACTGAACAGCGACTTCGAGAAGAACTGACAAAGTCGCTTGGTCTTAGACCATATCGAATGTGGTTTTCTGAAACAACGATGCATTGCACTGAAAAGGGAGTTGAGATCCTTGCTGCCACCGAGTTTGCTGCTCGTTGGATTGAGCAGCGATTCACAGCAGTGATCAATGATGCTGCAGACGAGGCGTTTGGGAAATCAACTTCGGTGCGAATCAATACCCTACAACAAACAGAAACAACTAAACATCCGCCATCCCAAGCGCAACAACAAACAATATCTCGATTAAAACCAAGGCGGCAACTTCGCGGCTTTGAAGATTTTGTTGTTGGTTCTTCCAACAGACTAGCGTGGTCTGCTGCAAAACAACTGGTACAGGATGAAGGAAAATCAATTTCTCCACTCTTTATCCATGGCGTTTGTGGCATAGGCAAAACACACCTTCTTCAAGCAGTATGTAAAGAAGCTTCAAAAACTGCTAAGGGTCGTGTTCGATTTGTCACCGCTGAACAATTTACAAATGAATTTATAGCAAGTTCACGCACTGGCGAATTTCAACGTTTTCGAAACCGATACCGAAACCTAGATTTACTTGCAATTGATGATATTCATTTCGTTGCTGGCAAAACCAAAACGCAAGATGAACTCTTGCATACGATCGACGCCACTGGACTTCGTGGGGCAAGACTTGCCCTTGCTTCAGACGAAGATCCACGCCACATCAGACGCTTGAATAGAGCCCTGGCCAATCGGTTTTTGGCGGGTATGGTCGTTGAAATTGATCGACCAGACAGAGAAACAAGGCTCGCAATCATCGAACGCCTACTTACAAATCGTGGCATTTCGATGACACCTGCAGCGATGGATCGACTTTCTAGTCAAGCCGTTGGTTCTGTGAGAGAAATTGAAGGTGCTGTTACGCGCGTTACAGCAGCGGTACGGTTTTTATCAAGCAATCACAAAGACGTTGTTGGCATTGATGACGTTGAACGTGTGCTTCGTGCAACACCTCCGACTTCACATCCTATTCGAATGGGCGATGTCATCAATATTACAAGCAAGCGACTTGGTGTTTCAACTGAAGATGTACTTGGCAGTACGCGATCAACGCGTGTTGTTCTCGCTCGTAGTATTTCGGCTTACTTGGGTCGGAAACTAACACCCATGAGTTTTCCAGAACTTGCCTCTGCCTTGGGAAGAAAAAACCACTCAACTGTTCATGCTGCGACGCGACGGATCGAAACAAGGCTAGAACAAGAATCCACAGCAGAAGGATCTGTGCGGATTGGGGAAGAGGAAATTACCATTCGAGAACTTCTCGACCAACTTACTTGGGCGATTCGTTCAAGGGCGAATGAGTGATGTACCTCTACTGTATTGAGGTCGATTAGAGGAATGAATCCAACAACGACCAAGGGTAGCTGAGCGACTGAATGGATGCAGTCGCTCTGCCCCGCCCTCCACACCATAATAATGTGCGTTACACTCTACATATGGGATTTCGCTGTTTACGATCAATTTCAGTTTTCCTTGTAGTAGGCTTCGCCACCTCGTTCTTACACGCGGGCGTGAATGCAGATTATACGAAAGCAGCACTTAGAAAACTTACAACCGCAACACAACAACAACAAAACGGTGAGCACCTTGCGAACCTCAGTGCTCTGCGTAACTTGCGTGACCCAGCACTCAAACCATTTTTCTATAATTTGGCACAACATAACAATTGGTCAATACAAGTTCATGCTGTGCTTGGACTTTCTGAACTTGCTGAAAATGGGCTTGTTGATCCGTGGCTTGTTCAACAAGTGGCTCCTCTGGCGCGGAAACAACTCATCATCCAATCCTTGCGTGATGACCTGCTCTCTGTTGAAGACATGCAGTCATTATTGGATTGGTCACTACTTGAACCTTCGTCAACGTTATTACTTACCGCTGATCTACATTCCAAGGGAATTGCTCCAAATGCCGATCGTCTCGTACAACTTGTGAATAACTCGGACTTAGGTATCGCCACTGTTGCTGCTCTTTTGTCCGAAGATTCAAAAACAATTAGAACTGTTTCGAATCGACTTCGAAGAGCAACTACTAGAGAAAAGCGAATTGCGTTGTCGCAAACGCTCCAACTCATTCAATTGTATGCATTACCTTCGAGTTCGAAGTGGCTTTCCATGCTCCTTGCTTCACCGGCATACAGACTTACGGATAGTCAAACTCTGCAAACGATTTTTACCCTCTTGAAACTTGACAAAGAAGTTGGCATGAAACACTGGATGAATTCAGTTCCTTCTGAACCAACAAAACTCGAACAAGTTCGTTTTATATTGTTACTTATGGATGCCGAAATTCAGCTTGATGAGGCAATCGCTGAAAAATTGAAAATTGGGTCTGAAGATGGACTCCCATACACACTCTACCTCGCTGGTCTTGAATCTCCTCACGACCCAACGGACGGCGAACCCTATGTAGAATTGCTTTTGGCCTTAGCAAATCGAGGGCATTCGAAATCTACCGAATGGACGTTTCGTCGCGTTGAGAATTTGCCTAAGGAGTTGGCTCAAACGTTCTACACATCACTATCCATGCTGCCCACGGAAAGCAGTGCAAACAATGCTCGAAGTCGTGGTATAGCCGTTATGGCTTTTCGAAAACTAATCAAAGTGAATCCAGATCATGCGTGGAACGCACTGCGAGAAGTAGAGGATGACAGCCACCAACAAGAACTCATGTTGTTGGCGATGTTACAGCATAGGGGTGATGAATTACTCGAAAGAGAAGCAATCGCGATTCGTCGTATTGGTGTTGCGCGTCCTGATGCTATGGCGTTACTTCTTGCAGCAAGGGGAACTGAACCACTTTCTCAAAGCGACCAACGACTACTCGGTCTCATTGCCGCGGGAGGTGCTTCAATTGGCAGCCCGCTTGAAACGCAGGCAGCTTGGCTTTATCTCCAAAGAATGGGCATGACTGACCAAGCCCTTGCTGCTGCTACAACACCCTTCCCATAGGAACGCACCTTGTCAACCAACATTCCACTTAGTTGCGCAGATATTACTGATCGCGAAATACGTGCTGTGACCGATGCCCTTCGGGGTGAAACACATTCACTTGGTCCTTGGACGAGAAAGTTTGAAACTGCTGTTGCAGCACACGCAACGAGAACATTTGCAGTCGCCATATCATCGTCATCGAATGCAATGCAGACAGCGCTAGATGCACTTGGTGTTCGTGCAGGTGACGAGGTCATCGTTCCAACGTTCGATTCACCCTCCACAACAGCATGCGTGTTACGCCTTGGCGCGATTCCAGTGTTCATTGACTGCGTTGCTAGAACCCTCAATAGTAATGTTCATGAGATTGCTTCAAAAATTACTCCCAAAACGAAGGTCATTGTCGCAACACATACGTTTGGTAATCCAACAGGCATTGAAGCGATCGCTTCAGTTGCAATGCGAAATGAAATTCCACTTCTTGAAGATGCGGGGCAAGCACTCGGTAGTACAGTACACAACCGTCCTGCCGGTTCCTTTGGTCGCGTCGCTCTCTTCTCGTTTCGTGCAACGACGCAGTTAACGAGTCTTGAGGGAGGTGTCATTGTGACTGACGATGACCACCTTGCAATTCTCTGCCAATCAATGAGAAATCACGGGCTCACGAATGACCCTATGCACTCTGTTGACGAATTGCAACAAGTACGAGTGGACGAGAGAAAGATGACACTCGGTTATGGGTTTCGAATGAGCGAAGTGCACGCTGCTGTGGGCGCTACGCAGATGAAACGAATCGAAGAAATCATGCAACAGCGTAGTACGGTTGCTGGTTGGTATACGAGACGGCTTGGCGGCCTTGGTGATGTTATGTGCCCCACTATTGATCCTGAAATCAACATGAGTTGGGACGGGTATGTCATTCGATTGAGCGACCGTTTTAATCAAGAAGATCGTGATCATATTATTCGTGATTTACATCGCCATGAAATTGGTGCGGCAGATTTTTTCAGACCTGTTCATACACTGCCCCCAGTTCTAAAAGCAACGAATCAACCTTCACACTGCCCAGTAGCAGAATCTATTTCGTCAAGGACATTGGCATTACCCTTTTTTACTTCAATGACTAAACGAGAAGTTGATGTTGTATGCCAAACTCTTGAATTGGTGATGAATCGCTCCACGCTTGCTTAGGTTTGTTTATCCGAGCACCAAGTCCTTGGATACCTTTAAGATCGTACCGATATACCCTACCCGCACTGAACAAGTTCGGTAGATTTGCGAGTTGGCACTTCAACAAGAGGCACAGCATCAGAATCTGTGATTGCTTGAAGTACAAAGCGACGTCTTGACCCGCGTAATGCTTCGATAGCAAGCCTTGCATCATCATGTGGCAATGACAGAATAAATGCAGCTTCCTCTGATATCCGCAACGCTTTGGCTGGTGGATTTTCAACTTCTCGTTTTCGTCTTCCTGTTGAGAATCCAGAAAGGAGAACAGCAATGAGCCCAACGACCATCGCCCATTGTTTTGATGATCGCTCCGCTCCAACTGGTGGACTTGCAGCGATGGGTTGATCTTGCACAATCACAAGTTCAACGAGAGCACCAGCAGCGACCGAGTGAATCATATGAGTAATAGTGTCCATGACAATTTGCACATTGCCTACTTGCTGTGCTCGAGTTGAAATCCAAGATTGAGGAAGCGTGACACGAATTCTAGGTCGTTTGTTATCGATCCAAGGGATAAACAAATCACCATCGGAAGGTGAAACCATATCAACTCTTACAGTAGCGACTCTCAGGCCAAGTGTTTTCACGACTGCAACACGGATCGTCTCGTTGGTCAATTTTGGTGGTGTGACTTTCAATTCATCTCCCGTATGAATTAAACCATCTCTATTGTCAACAACAGTAACATCTTCTACCAACAACCCCGTCACGCCACTTGCAATGAGTTGCGATATAGTTGCAATCTCGTTCCGCGTTAGCCTAGTAGTGGATGTTGGAGTAATTGTTACACATGCTCTGGGCGGTACAAATCGGTGACCAAGCCCTTGGCTCTCATGTAGTGAAAGTAATACCTTGGCTTTTTCAATGCCTGCTATTCCCTCGATCAACAACTCCAACTCTGTTTGCAATGCCAATCGTCTTTCGTTACGAAGTTGCGCCGCTGATTTTGGAACCATTTTCCCCCAAATTGATTCTTCGGGTTCAACATCAACCAAAGTGACCTCTTGTAACTGGATTGCACTCTGCTCATCACTGAGATGAGTCGCAAAGAGGATCCCAACCGTCAACGCAACAACACAGATGATGCCCACAATTCGAGTTAGATTTGGATTTCGCATATCAACTCCAATCGAATTTCGGTTCTACGAATATTGATTTGTCTAGCCGCCATCGGCGAACTGTCTTTCACGAATCATCCTCTCCGTGCTAGCAACAAGTGCAAAACTTGTACAAACAGACATATCGACCTCGCATCCGTGCGCAGTCACCATCCTTGTATCGGCTTTGAAGAGGGGTTCGGCGTCAATTTTTTTTATTATTCTGACTCAATTTCGACTTTCGGCGAAGAATTGAGATCATCATCATGATGAAGATTCCCGTAGTCACGATCATTACTAACAACTCGACCATTTTAACACTGCCATGTTGTTCGCCTAATTCGATGGGATCGCTCGTCCTACCTGAGGGCCAACCAATGTTAAAGGCGGTGGTTGTACCATTTCGTTCGACTCCAATTGCGTGCAATCCTCCGCCACTGATGATTGCCCATCTTCCAGACAAGATTTGGAACGCTGCAATTTTCACAACTTCATCTTGCTGAAGCCCGATGATCTCTACCTCATTGTCATTCGTTGTGATCAGGATAGGCCATCCATCGTGCACCATAAGCGTTTGAATGTTCCCATCGACCTCGAAATTCCCTATGGGTTTCCACACTTCGCCGTTGAATGTATGCAACGTCGTGGTATTCCCACTTCTCGTTGTAGCAATCAGAGAACTCCCTTGAACCGATATATGGATTCCATCTCCCTGCAATTTTGACGTCCTCGCAGAACCATCAATGTTGTAACACTGCACACCCTCATGTTCAACAACGAGAATTGGATCGTCGTCAAGAAACACAAGATCTTTGATCGTTCCAGGTACAGAGATTGGTTTGACTGCGTTTGCTCTTCCGTGTGGGACTGTAGAAAAAGCACCCGTTGTTTGGTTTTTAACAAGTCGAGCACGGTAAAGGATAGGAGGGTCACTTGCTCCAACAAACCAAAGTGTTTGTTCTTGTACGGCGAGTGCGATTGGTCTTTTTGCAAGAGGAAGTACAACTTGATATTTGTCCTTCTCAATTTGATAACAAAGTTCATGTGAGGGACCAGTAGCACCAGGTGCATTATCGCGAACGAACCAAACACCCAGATCGTTCCCTGTCGCTACGAGAGGTTGTGTTGCAAGAAAACTGGCAATCACTAGCGCGGTCATTGCAATGTTCCCTTAACAACTGTTGGCTTGATCGCTCGGCGAAGGAAATCCAAATCAAAGACTCTGTTCATTGGCTGGTCACTCGTATCAATGGAAAGCCAAGCAAAATCTATTTTCACGCGTGCATTACTCTTTGTACTTTCAATGTCAATTAATTTTCCTGTCATTGGCCAAACCAACCTGTTTTTCTGAGGCAATTCAACTTTAATTCCACTTCGATGTAATGCTGAAGCATGGTGTGTATCACTTCGGATTGCAATCTCAAGAGGTCGGTTTGTTGAAGGATCGAAGGTTGCAACCCACACACCTTTGTTTGTTTGTACCGTAACAACACCTTGATCAATCGATGTGGTTCCACTTGGTAGCGGAGCTAACCCAAGTAAGACAAGCATGTCCAAGGCATCTGAAAAAATAATATCTTCTTGGTTAATAGTCAATATTGTTTCATCCCCAAGCATGTCAAACATCCAGTGGTTCGTTTCATCGCAACCGATCCACATAAGGGGTTCCCCACCTTTGGAAACACGAAGAGATATCTCATTTTCAAATTTCCAGAAATCAAAATCACCCTGTGCCCGATGTTTCCCATCTTCATCTGACCAATGAAACTCGATAATTCCTCTTCCAACCAACGTGTTAAATTGTTTGGTTCGCTCTGTTTGTTGTTCACGAATATCTGCAGGTGTGAATTTTTGTTGCCTCGATTTGGGGTCACCCCGAGGTGCACAAGCCGAAATTGCCAAGATGGAGCAACAAAAAAGGAGCCGAAACATCACATGTCACCCTGCAATAAATCACTTAATTGATCAGAAAGTCCATGAATTTCATCTTCTTTGATGCCCGGATTGTGTACTCTTGCGACCTCTGAGTCGGTGCCAGACCAACGTAAAAGCCATATTTCGCCATCATCCACATCTTCTCGACCAACAAGTTTTAGCTTCCTTTTTCGAAGCAAAACAAGGGCAATGATGTATCTAAATGCGATTCTCTGTGGTCGATCATCGCCTTCAAGACGCTCGAATAAGTCAACTATTACCGCCTCATCGATGACAATATCTGGCTTTTTACCCTCTTGGGGGGTGATATACCGCCAATGGCTGAACAATCGCTTTGGGCGTTCGCCCTTTTCCCAAGCCTCAATGCTGTAATCGTAGCGATCGAATCCCTCGTCCTCATCACGCTCGCAAAGTGCTGCGATTGCAGGCGAGGCATGCGGGATTTCTTCACCGGTTGCCGCGCAGAGCCCTGTCGGACGAGAGACGCCTTGTGAACTTCCAAATCGTGCCATAGATGAGAATCCTACGCTATCCGCGTATACTTTGAGTAACTATGGTTGGGTTATATTCTAGAAATGATTTTTTAGAGATAATTGTCGAGTTACTTGTGATCGGCGTATGCGTCTTTTTTGCTCTGAGATTTCTACAGGGCACACGTGGAGGCGGAGTCATCCGTGGACTCATCGTCCTCCTTGTTCCACTTGCAATACTTGTCGCACTCGCAAATACTTCTGGACATTTTGTACGACTTAACTTTTTTGCAAAAGAATTTACCACGTATGTATTTCTTCTTTTAATTATTATTTTTCAACCCGAGTTACGGCAAGCCGCAATTCGTGTTGGACAGACTGGTCTTATCGCAAGATTACGAAAATCCCCTACTGTTGGCAGCACTACAATTTCTGCCATCAGCGCAGCCTCCTATTATCTCAGCAAAAACCAATTCGGTGCCCTTATTGCTATTGAAAGAGAAAATAGCACGAACGACCACACCGTTGGCGGACAAGAACTCGATGCAAAAATCAGTGAGCAACTATTGACTTCTATCTTTTGGCCAAACAATCCCCTGCATGATTTAGGTGTAGTTGTTCGCAGTGACCGAATTATCAGAGCCTCTTCGCAATTCCCCCTTGCTGATGAACTTATAAAACTACCGGCAGATTTAGGATCACGACATCGAGCAGCAGTTGGGCTCTCCATGAGGTGTGATGCATTGATTGTTATTATTAGCGAACAAACCGGGCGTGTTTCACTTGCAGATCATGGCATACTTACGGTGGTCGATCGAGATGACATTGAATTTGAATTATCGTCTCGACTTGAACACAAGCCAGAAGAAGCACAAATAACTGATGAAATTGAATCGTCTGAAGAACCGATTTCCTCAGCAGAAGTTACACCGGAGTCTCCAAAGTGAAACGAAGCGAAAACACATTAACATACTTATTTGTCATTGTTATAACAATGATGGTTTGGTTTTGGGCAGAAGCAAACACAAAAGATACCATAGACCTAGAAATTAAAATAAATTTCTCGCCGCCAGCAGGTTCCAATAGTATCATCTCGCCCTTCGAAGAAAAGGCAACAGTCACGTTTCACGGTTCACGATCTGAATTAAAGGCCGCAAAAGTTGCATGTTCCGATGGATTAACAATTACTGTTCTCACAACAGATGGCACGCCTAATATCGACTTGGCTTCTCGCATCGCTCAACTCGACGCTATTCGACAAACTGGCGTTGAAATAACTGATGTCGATCCAAATTCAATCTCATTGATTGTGAAAACAATGGTTTCTGTTGAAGCAGTCGTTGTTCCTATCCTCAATGATGTTCAAATTAGCGGTGATATAACTGTTGATCCTGCAACTGTAACATTGCTCATTCCTAGTTCTGTTCGTGATACTTTGCCAGAAGCCATACAAGTCACAGCGTCACTTTCACCCAACGAACTCGCGCTTCTAAAACATGGGGTTGCCCACACAGAGAATGTAGGAGTAAGACTTCCAGCTCCGCTTGACCTTCCAGACATTAAAATTGAACCAAGTACAGTTTCAATTTCATTTACAATAAAGTCAAATACTGCGAAAACTTTGATTTCACAGGTACGTATTTTACTCGCTGGTCCCGCAGAGGATTACAGTTACTATGTAATTGAGTTACCTCGTAAAATAATTTCTAATGTAACTGTTGAGGCAGATGCTGAGTTAATCGATCAAATTGAAAGTGGAAAAGCAACGGTATTTGCGATTGTCCGACTTGCCTCTAGAGATATGGAAATGAGCATCGACACTAAAAAAATAACTTCATTTCTAGCCATTACCGAAAACGGAAACGGTCGTGAAGTAGTTGCGTCAATCGATGATCAGTCCCTTCTGAACATCAAACTTGACATCAAGCCTGTTCCTACTCAAGTCACAACTGAATAATTATTGCCACTTTGACGCATACCACGATTTTTTACCTCGCCTAAGAAGAATCGTTGTACCGTGTAGAAGATCTTCACCTGTGAGAATTCGATCGACTGCACTGTCCCCGATCAGTTTTTCGCCATTAACTGAAACCGAACCATTCTTTAAAAACTCGCGTGCTTCTCGTTTACTTTTGCAAAGTTCGGTTTGTGGAAGTAATTCAACAAGCGATGCCGCTTCTGTACCGAGGGAGGCTTTTGCAAATTCACCTGCTGGGACTTCAGCGAAAACCTCGCCTAGCATTTGTGCGTCAAGAGATGTTACATCACCACCGAACAAGGCTTTTGCAGCTTCATTACATCGTGTCACGTTGTCATTTCCGTGAAAAATTTCAGTCATCGCATCTGCGAGTGCGTGCTGAGCAGCACGATGATGTGGCTCTTTTGAATGTTTCTGTTCGATAGATTCAATAGTTTTTTGATCTAAAAACGTAAACCACCGTAAAAACTTTCCTGCATCTTCATCTGGAACGTTTAACCAATATTGATGGAACGCCCAGGGACTTGTTCGATCTTCAGTTAACCAAATTGCTCCATTTTCAGTTTTACCAATTTTGCTTCCGTCGCTTGTTGTGACCAACGGATTTGTAATTCCAGCACCACGGAATTGATCTTTGTCTGTATCTAGCATATCGCGGCGAATCAAATCAATACCCGCAACAATGTTGCCGTACTGATCACTTCCAGCAATTTGGATTGTGCAATCCATCTCACGTCGCAAATGTAAAAAGTCATACGCTTGCAAAATCATGTAACTAAACTCGGTGTAAGAAATTCCCTGTTCACGGTTATGTAAACGATCCTTCACCGAATCTTTTTTGATCATTTCATTCACTGAAAAATATTTTCCTACATCGCGCAAAACATCTAGAAAACCAAGTTCGCAAAGCCAATCTGCATTGTTTACGATGATGGCAGCATTCTCACCTTCAAAATCAAGGACTTTTGAAAAGCAGCGAAGTTGACCTTCGATGTTTTTTGCAACTTGCTCTTTGGATAAAAGTTGCCGTTCGGTGTCTTTACCAGATGGATCACCGATTAAACCCGTACCACCTCCCATGAGTACGATTGGTTTGTGCCCTGCTAATTGCCAATGACGCAACATCTTGATCGGCATGTAATTTCCAATAGTAAGTGCATCTTTTGTTGGATCGAATCCACAATACGCAACTCTTCCACCCGTTTCCAGGTGCGTTCGTAACTCATCTCCACCTGTTGTTTGATGCAAGAGTCCTCGCCATTGAAGTTCGTCAAGTAGATGCATGTGGGCAGTTTACCTCCAAGTGGTAATTTCGCTTTGAATATGCTTTTTATTCAAAAATATCAGCAAGAAGATAGGCAGAATGAGGTACATCGGCATTGAAATCAACAACTGTGCAAGGAACATCCCCTGAACTTCACTATTTTCTTGTACGAGTTCCCACCGAGGTGTCCAATTGATGATCACGCCCCCAATCATGAGTGCAATATATGTTGTCGCCCAGTAAAGCAACCTTTTTCTTGCATTGGGGTTCTGTTGAAGAAGACCTATACCAAATAAGGTTAGTGCAATAGCAAAGAAAATATTGAGGATTGAAAAGAAATTCGTCACACCCCTGTTTGGAGCTGTTGCTTGTAACTTTAATCGGAGTTCTTCACTTAGTTTACCCTCGCCAAATGGTATAGCGGTGTGTAATTGCTCCATTTCTACCATACCGCCAAGCGAAAGACATCCACCAAAGAGTGAGAGACCGCCAACGATTACACAGGCTGCGCCGACAGTGGTTGGCCACATCATTGTGTTTTCTGTCTCTTGATTCAAAACTGTCGTAAAAACCGAGCGTCGTTTTCGAAGAGCAGGCGAATGTCTTGGATGCCGTACTTCAGCATAGCGACTCGTTCAATACCCAATCCAAACGCAAACCCCTGCCATTTTTCATTGTCGTATCCAACTTGGTCGAAGACATCGGGGTCTACCAGACCACACCCACCGATCTCTACCCACTGCCACTTCCCTTTGATTTTCATTTTCATGTCCACTTCAGCAGAAGGTTCGGTGAATGGGAAAAAACTTGGACGGAAACGGACTTCTGCTTCTTCTCCAAAGTAAGCCTTGGCGAATTGGAAGAGCGTTGATTTGAGGTCAACCATCGAGACTTTGGGTGCAACGAAAAGTCCTTCACACTGGTGAAACATGCTGAAGTGTGTTGCATCGTGTGTATCTGGACGGTAGACGCGACCGATTGCGATGATTTTGATCGGAGGTTCGACTGCTTCCATGACGCGAATTTGCACTGTTGAAGTTTGACTTCGAAGCATGCGTCCACCATCAACAAAGAAGTTGTCGATCGGGTCACGTGCAGGATGGTCATACGGAATATTCAGCGCATTGAAATTATGATATTCATCTTCCACTTCTGGACCGTATGCAACTGAGAATCCCATACGACTGAAAACTTGGGTAATTTCATCGATAGTACGGCTGATGACATGGCGACGACCACGGGCTGTTGGCTCGCCTGTTTCAGTGATGTCTAGGGGTGGGCGTAGAGTTGTAGTGGCTGCGAGTCCTGCTTTTCGAGTTTCAAATGCACCTTCAAGTGCCTGTTTGACTTCATTAAGACGCTTCCCAACGGCTGGCTTGTCTTCCTTGGTCACATCCTTCATCAGCGGCATGACACCCTTGAGCCGACCTTTAGAGCCAAGATATGCAATTCTCCATGATTCTAGGGCGTCAATCGTGTCGAGTGCTTCAATTTCACCGATCGCATCAGCCTGCAGTTTGTCGAGTGTTTCAAGCATGGCGGGCATGATACCCTAGACTCGCGCTAGACACGGTGCCTTGCACCACGTGTGATGTTTCCACCTTGAACTCTCGGTCTCAAAAAAAAGCCCCTCGGGAAGCGAGGGGCTTGAAGTGAAAACGAAAACATACAAAAGAGTTACTCTTCTATTTTTTCAGCATCGTCGGAGGATGCTTCGGTTTCTGGGGATTCTTGGGTTTTAACCACCTCTTCTGTAAGTTCTTCGGATACCGCTTCGGTAACTTCTTCGGTTACTTCAGGTTCCTCGATGGTTACTTCAGGTTCCTCGATGGTTACTTCGGGCTCGACGTCGGCTACTTCGGGTTCGACTTCTTTTGCAGGTACTTCAGCCGTTGTCGAAGCAAGCACTTTCGCTGCAAAGTCGCGACGGCGTTGCTTTTGGATGCGACGACGTGAATCACCACCACCAATTTGAGGTCCTTCTTCTTCACCAACAAGTTGGAGAATCACAAGATCAGTACCATCACCGAAACGATGCTTTCCAATTTTAATAATACGGGTATACCCACCATCACGATCAGCAAATTTCGGTGCAACTACAGTCAATATATGTTGCACAAGTCGGGGTGCCTTGCGTACATCACCATAGCGGTTGAACTCAATATCTCCTTCATCAGGTAGATCAAAGAAATCATTCTGTTTTGCAGCATCTGGCATATTTGAATCAGCAACCCACGCGTGAATCTTGCGATCGTTGATCAATTGTTCAATTCGGCGTCTTGCATTAAAGTCACCACGCTTAGCGGTCGTAATGATCTTTTCAACAAATGGTTGAACCGCCTTCGCCTTAGGCAAAGTCGTTTCGATTTGACCGTGTTCAAACAGACCGGCTGCTAAGTTGCGAAGCATTGCAGTGCGGTGTTCGCTGTCGCGGCATAATTGTTTGCCATGGATTCGATGTCGCATGGTATTACTCCTTTACAGTCACTCAAGACTGATGTTATTCGTTCTCTTTCGAAGCGCCAATCACTTCATCGCCTTGATCATCGATCATTTCAAATACTTCTACATCTTCACAATCATCATCTACAGTTTCGCCATCATCTAGCGCATCTGCAGGGATGTCTATTGAACCATCAACGCCTGGAGGCAATTGCATTCCAAGCGTGAGTCCCACATCTTCAAGTTTTCGCTTAATTTCTCGAAGTGAGGTTCGGCCAAAACTTCTGAATTTGAGAAGTTCCCGTTCTGTAAGCACAACAAGTTGGGCAACTTTAACGACTGCTGCTGATTCCAAGCAATTTGTAGAGCGAACAGTAAGGTCAAGATCCATAATGGACATTTCAAGTTTACGGATCAACTCTTCATCAACTGCTGCGGCTTCTGCTGCTTCTGCACTGACCATACGCGTGCCAAATGAATCGTACTGAACAAAAGCGTTGAGGTGCTTGCGAAGAATTTTTGCGGATTCAACGAGACACATTTCTGGGCTCACAGTTCCGTCTGTCCAAATATCAAGAATCAAACGGTCAAAGTTGGTTTGTTGACCAACACGGGTATTTTCAACTCGGTATCGAACTCGTTGAACAGGGCTAAAGACAGCATCAATTGGAATCTCGCCAATGACTTGCTCATCCTTGCTTGCATAATGTTTGACTGCTGGCACGTAACCGCGACCACGTTCAAGTGTCAATTCCATTTCAAAATCAACAGCATCGGTTAATGTTGCGATGACGTGATCTGGATTGTGCACGATTACTGAAGCATCCGCTTCTATGAGATCTGCAGTTACTTCTCCCGGACCACTTGCCTTCAACCGAAGAATTTTATCTTCATCTGAATCAAGTTCTACAACCAGACCCTTGACGTTCAAGACGATATCAACCATGTCTTGCACGACGCCGGGAAGTGTACAGAATTCGTGTTCGGCACCTTTTACGCGGATTGATGTAATCGCAGAACCTTCAATACTACTGAGTAGAATTCGGCGAATACTATTACCAATTGTTGTACCAAAACCGCGTTCAAACGGCTCGACGATAAACCGTCCAAAGGTATCTGTTGCTGAATTGTCTTCAAGCGTTACGCTTGCTGGAAGCTCAAGGCCTCTCCATCGTACATGCATTGTACTTCTCCAATAATCGACAGTGTCCTAAACAAAACACATCTCACTAAACTCGGAAGGGTGCAGACTGTCGTACACCACACCGCCCATCTTTAGCGGATACGAAAATTCTACTTACACACGACGTTGCTTCTTTGGTCGACAACCATTGTGAGGAACTGGCGTGTGATCTTCAACCGCGGTCACGCGGAGACCTGCTTGATCGAGCGAAGTAATCGCAGAATCACGACCACTACCGGGACCTTTCACGCGTACTTCTACTTCGGTGACACCCATTCTTCGACCACGCTGGGCAACTTTTTCTGCTGCTCGTGCAGCGGCAAATGGTGTTGCTTTACGAGCACCCTTGAAACCAACAGTTCCAGCAGATGCCCAACAGAGTGTTTCTCCGCTTAGATCTGTCAACGTCACGATCGTGTTATTAAACGACGCTTTGACATGCACAATTGCCTTGCCAATATTCTTACGTACTTTTTTCTTTGCCATAGTTCTAACCTTATATTCGCTCGTGCGGTTCCACATCATGTTCGCTGGAACCTTGCGATCGATAGGCACAAGCCTATCAATTATCCTTTCACGCCCTTCTTACCTGCAACAGTCTTCTTACGACCCTTACGAGTTCGGGCATTACATCTTGTCCGTTGACCACGCACAGTTAGACCTTTGCGATGACGCTCGCCTCTGTAACAACGAATATCTCGAAATCGCCGAATATTTTGCTGTACTTGGCGACGAAGCATACCTTCTACAAGGACGCCCGCTTCAATGTAAGCGATGATTTGACCCACTTCTGTTTCAGAAAGGTCTTTCGCTTTGGTATCAGGATTGATTCCGGCTTCTGCGAGAATATCGTCGGCGGTCTGTAGACCGATACCGTAGATGTACCGCAATGAGTACCGTATCTTTTTGTTCTCTGGAATGTCAACGCCTGCAATTCGGGGCATGGTCAGTCTCCACAGTGCTTGATTGCACTAGGAACGACAAGGATTTAGCCTTGTCGAGCCTTTAGTCTTGGGTTCTTCTTGTTAATAATGTATCGTTTGCCTTTTCGTATAACGATTTGGCAATCTTTTGTTCTTCTTTTGATACTACTTTTTACTTTCATAATAAACTCTACTTTCCTTTCGTCGCGTAATTAGTGACGATATGTAATCCGCCCTTTTGTCATGTCGTAGGGGCTAATCTCTACTGTGACTTTGTCTCCGGGCAAAATACGAATGTAAAACCGACGCATTTTCCCGCTGATGTAGGCCAATATCTCATGACCGTTTTCTAACTTTACCTTAAAACGTGCATCAGGCAACGCTTCGGTAACTTCAGCATCAAGTGTAATCTTTTCCTCTTTAGCCATCTGTACTCCTGTTACGCTCCACTTGGCCTTCGCGTTGTTCGACCCGCGCGACTTTGCGTTTGGGTATCGTGAAAACCTTTGTAATTCCGCATGAGCAAGTTGGCTTCAATCCGTTGAATCAGATCAAGCCCAACACTCACAACAATTAACAATCCTGTTCCGCCGAGAAAACTCGACACGAGGAATGGGATTTGCATTTCTTTTGAGACTATTGATGGTATGACAGCAATAATTGCGAGGAATCCTGCACCTACATACGTAATTCGTTCTACAACTGTTTCAAGATATTCCGCAGTTCGTGGACCCGGACGCAATCCGGGAATAAAACTACCGTTATCACGGAGTTGCCTTGCCATGTCTTCAGGACTAAAGACGATGGTCGTCCAAAAGTAACTGAAGAAGTAAATCAGAATAATTTCAAGCACAATATATGGATATTCACCCATCTGGAAGTTTGCATTTAAAAATGTCGTTGTCGCCACCCACCATGCTGCTGGATCGGGCGATGCGTTGGCAGCCGATTGTAGGTACCCAAAGAACGCAGAAGGGAAAATCAACAAGGAACTTGCAAAAATGATTGGCATCACACCAGCATGGTTCACTCGTAGTGGCAAGTAATGTCGTCCGCCACCGTAGACCTTGCGACCTCGGGTGTGCCGTGCTTGTTGGATGGGGATGCGCCTTTGTGCAACTGTAATCACAATTGCACCTGCAACTACAAAGATGAATGCACCCACGAGGAAGAGTACGCCAAGGATACCGATCCCGCCACTCATTGATTGTTGAGACGTACTGAAGTTATCCCAAACCCACGTCACCGCATTTGGCATACGCGCGATAATTCCTGCGGTCAAGATGAGTGAAACACCATTACCGATGCCATACTTATCAATCTGTTCTCCAAGCCACATCAAAAAGACGCTTCCCGCAGTGAGTGCGGTTACTCCAGCAATGTAGAAGACGAGCAACGCGCCGGGTGACATGAATTCTGGTTTAATCAAGCCTTGGGCGGCAATAAATTTTAACCACATCATTGCTTGAATGAAACACATTGCAACAGTTGCATATCGCGTCCATTCAGTAATTTTCGCTTGACCTGCAGCACCCTCTCGTTTGAGTTCTTGTAATTTTGGCATCACCGATTGCAATAATTGGAAAATAATCGACGCCGTGATGTACGGCATAATGCCTAGGCCAAAGATCGTTGATTGCGAAAATGACCCGCCAGAAAAGATAGAAGCGTAATCAAGGAACTTGCCCCAACCTGAAGCAGATTCTGATGCTTTTTGCGCTGCTTCAACCATTTGTTGTTGGTTGACACCAGCAAGTGGAATCCAGAAACCGATGCGATAAATCGCTAACATGGTAAGTGTAAAGAACACTCTGTTGCGAAGTTCGGGAATCCTAAAGATGTTTACAATTGCTCGTAACATGCAGCGTTATGCCTTAGTCTTTTGACTCGGGTTCAGGGGTGTCGTTGTCAGAAGCCTCGGTTGCTTCAGGAGTAGCAGGTGCTTCGATTGCTTCAGGGGCAGCAGGTGCTTCGGTTGCTTCAGGGGCAGCAGGTGCTTCGGTTGCCTCTACAGACTTTGGTGCTTTCGTTTTATCCTTCGCGGGGTACTTTCGCGTCCACTTTTTCTTCGGTGGAACAATTATGACGCTTCCGCCTGCTGCTTCAATTTTTGTTGTAGCAGAGCCAGAAAATTTATCGGCAATCACGTTGAGTTTGATTTTAATATCACCATGAGCAAGCACTTTCACAGGCAACTTCAAGTTGCGAATGAGTCCTGCCTCAACAAGTGCAGCGGCATCAACATTTGCACCAGCTTTGAAACGGTCTTGCAATGCTGCAACATTAACAATGTGATATTCCGTGCGGAACGCAGCATTTGAAAAACCACGTTTAGGGATGCGTCGGAAGTATGGCATTTGACCACCTTCAAATGCGGGTCGCCGTGAATACCCAGCACGTGAACGAGCACCCTTATGACCTCGACCAGAAGTCTTGCCCATACCGCTACCGTGTCCACGACCAATTCGCTTTCGGGCTTTGTACTTGCCTGTCTTTTCAGTTATCTCATGAATCATCATGACAATTAATCTCCAGGGTTCTATCGAGTTTTACTCGGGAACCTCTACTACTACATCTACTTCTGCTGAAACTGGTTCCAGCACAGTATCGTGCGCTTCTTCAATGTGTGTTTTTTCGATTTTGATTTTACGAAGTGATTCAACTTGTTCACGACTTCTGAGTTGTTGAAGCCCATCAATCACTGCTTTTGTGAGGTTCTTGTTATTGGTTGATCCGTATGCCTTTGATAGACAGTCTTGCACGCCAACCAAGTCCAGTACAGCACGCACTGCGGCACCAGCAATAACACCGGTACCTGGTGATGCTGGAACGAGCCGTACGGTACACGCACCAAAACGTCCTGTGACTTGATGAGGAATCGTCGTACCTGTAAGCGGGTAACTCCGCATTGCTTGCTTGGCTTTCTTCTGTGCTTTCTCAATTGCGTTTGGAACTTGGTTTGCTTTACCGTATCCAAGACCAACTCGACCATTTCGATCACCACAAACAACCATGCCAGAGAAACTAAACCGACGACCACCCTTTACGGTTGCCGCGGTTCGGTATACTCCAACTGTGATGGATTCAATGCCGCTTTTATCTTCTTCGTATCGTTTTGCCATAATATTCTCCGTTGATCAGAACTTAAGACCGCCCTCTCGTGCGGCATCTGCGAGTGCTTTTACGCGACCATGGAACTTGTATCCGTTTCGGTCGAAGACAACAGTGTCAACTCCCGCTGCTTTCATTTTTTCTGCGATTCGTGTTCCGATCTGAGCAGCAGCAGCACAATTGCTACCTTGCTTTTGCCTATTTCCCTTTTCGATTGTTGATGCCGAGGCAATTGTTTTACCTGCAGTATCATCAACAATTTGAACATACACATTCTTGCCAGTACGGGTGATGGTCATACGTGGTCGATTTGGGACGCCAAAGATGTTCTTTCGAATACCATGGCGTCTTCTTGTTCGTCGTTTAATTCTTGCAACTATGCGATTCATCGTTTTAATATTCCTTCGTTTGCTTACGCACCGAATGCCTTACCAGCCTTGCGGATGATGACTTCGTCGTGGTACATGATGCCCTTGCCGTTGTAGGGTTCAGGCTCTCTTTTCGATCGAATATTCGCAGCAAACTGACCAACAGCTTGCTTGTCTGCACCAGTAATTGTGATGTTGACGTTGTTTTCAACTTCAAATTTCACGCCAGCTGGAGCTTCTAGTGAAACGGTGTGACAAAAACCAATGTTCAGTACAATGGTTTGGTCTTGCGCTTTCGCGTTCCAGCCGACACCGACAATTTTCAATTTCTTTGTATAGCCTTTGGTTACACCTTCGACCATGTTGTTGATTCGAGCCCTTGTTGTACCCCAAAATGCACTGTTTTGACGAGTGTCATCAGCGTCTTTTGCGATTGCACAACAAATTTGCTTGTCTTCTTCGGAATGCGTGACTTCAATTTCTTGTCGCCAGTGAAATGTAAGGTTTCCTTGTGCACCCTTTACATCTATGTTGCGACCAGTAGCGTCGAGTTTTACTTCAACACCTGTTGGGACTGCTATGGGTTGTTTTCCAATTCGTGACATCGTTAATCCTCTTCTCGTTTACGCCACTGTGGCAACAACTTCGCCGCCAACCTTTTTTTCGCGGCAGAGACGATCACTCATCACGCCGCTACTTGTTGAGACAATGACGATTCCAAGACCACCGAGTGGTCGTGGAAGTTCATCAACTTTCATGTAAATACGTCGAGCAGGTTTCGATTCACGTGTAATTGAGTTAATCACGCATTCGCCACGTTCACCGTAACGTAAATGTACATCGATTCGACCTTGACGACCATCGTCGACAACATCAAATCCTTCGATAAACCCTTCGTCGGTGAGCACTTGTGCGACACCACGGTTCAGTTTGTTATTAAGACACGTTACGTTTGCTGAGTGATTTCTCACTGCGTTGCGAATTCTTGTAAGCATGTCGGATGTTAAGTCTTGTTGAGACATATAATTACTCTCCAATTCACGGTTTCTGACCGTAGCATTGCGTTCCTAATGACTACCAGCTTGCCTTACGCATTCCAGGAATCTTGCCTTCCAAAGCCAATTGGCGAAGCATGATTCTGCTGATGCCAAACTTTCGATACACGCTGCGTGAACGTCCTGTGATCTGACAATAATTCTTCTTGCGAGTTGAGAACTTTGGTTCTCGTTTCATTCGGGCAAATACTCGTTTACTAGCCATAACTGTTCTTACTCCTCGTCCTTCTTAAAAGGCATACCAAGCGCTGCCAAAACGAATCGGCTTTGCTCTGGGGTTGAGTTTTCAAAAGTGAAATTGATATTCATACCATGGTTGAAGTTCACTTCAGCCATGTTTATTTCGGGCCACACTGCTTGTTCTGTCAGACCCATGGAATAATTACCACATTGATCAAAGGAAGTATCCTTCAAACCTCGGAAGTCTTTAATTCGTGGAATTGCTAAGTTGAGAAGGCGGTCAAGGAAATGCCACATGCGATCACCGCGAAGCGTCACCATAAATCCGGAAGGAGCACCTTCTCGCACATGGAAGTTCGCAACCGATTTCTTCGCGTACAACATTTTTGGTTTTTGACCACTAATTGTCGTGAGCGTTGAGATCACAGTGTCACGAATTTCTGGTTTCAATTTTTGATTATCCAAAAATCGACCGACTCCACAGTTGATAATCATCTTTGCCAACTTTGGTGCTTCGTGTGTATTGCCAAGTTTGAATTCCTTCAACACTTTAGCCTTCACTTCGTCTTCGAAGAGAGCCTTAAGTCTTGGTTTGTCTTTTGTTGTCGTAGGCATGATTTACTTTCCTGATGGCCTTGCACTTGCACTGTGCACTTCGCCAAGTACTTTTTCAGTCTTCTTGCCCTTGTCATCAACCTTTACACCAATTCGAACCTTGGTGCCATCCTTTTGTGTTTCGAAGCGAACCCGTGCTGGTTTGCCATCAATAAGAGGGCTCACATTACTCATGTGAATAGACATTTCTTTTTTAATCGTGCCACCGTTAGGATTTTGTTGTGTTGGCTTGATGTTCCGCGTACGGATGTTCACGCCCTTCACAACAACGCGATCTTTCTTTGTAAGGACCGTGAGGATTTCACCGACGGCGCCCTTGTCGTTGCCTGCCGTTACCATCACTGTGTCACCCGTTCGTACATGTACTGGCATTACACCACCTCCGATGCAAGTGAAACGATCTTCATATAGTTTCGTTCACGTAATTCGCGGGCAACTGCACCAAAAATGCGTGTACCCGTTGGGTTTAAGTCTTCATTCAAAAGCACACAGGCATTTGAATCAAAACGAACGTATGAGCCATCGCTTCGACGCGTTGGATACTTCGTTCGAACGATAACAGCGCGAATTATATCACCGGTTTTGACTTGTGAGTTTGGTAGTGCCTTTTTAACAGCACAAACAATTCGGTCACCAACACCTACTGTGCGACGCGTGTGCCTACCACGAGCGGTCGAGCCGCCGAGAACTCCTATCACGAGTACTTCTTTGGCGCCGCTGTTGTCGGCTACTTCAAGTCTTGATTCTTTTTGGATCATTGGATCTGTTCCTCTTTAATGCCTTCGACAACGTCGAATTCACACTACGGCGGCCTCTATTACTTTGGTGAGTACCCACGACTTTGTCTTAGAAAGTGGGCGGCACTCTGCAATCTCAACTCGGTCACCAAGTTTTGCGACATTTTGTTCATCATGCACCTGAATAATCGTTCTACGACGAATGTACTTGCCATATTTAGGATGCTTCACAGTGAATTGAATTTCAACCTTGCATCTTTTTTCGCGTTTTTCTGAAGTAATCACTCCATCTTTTCGTTTATCAGTTTCTTTCTTTTTTATATCTTTCTTATTACTCTTATTTTGGTTTCCTTTCCTTGCGTTCTTTTTTTTCTC
>ERZ813253.156-NODE-156-length-27397-cov-5.391016_pt1 | contig 27397 bp, 27 predicted proteins | sample MGYA00520893_ERZ813253 | MGnify/ENA primary metagenome ERZ813253 (study PRJEB31669, sample SAMD00080414) | marine metagenome | biome: oceanic hadal pelagic zone biome; feature: marine hadalpelagic zone; material: sea water | place: Pacific Ocean:Izu-Bonin Trench...
AACAAAAAGTAAAAAGAGGAGAAATAATTGGTTATGTAGGAAGCACAGGCACATCAGTTGCACCTCACCTGCATTATGAAGTAATAAAAAACAAAAGAAAAATCAATCCTGTTAATTATTATTATAATGATTTGAGCCCTGAGGAATACGAAAAAATGCTCGAAATTTCCTCTCAAAATAACCAGTCATTTGACTAATGCCTTATAAAGAAAAAGAAATAGAAAAATTATTTTATCCCATTGGGGATGTAGCAAAAATGTTTGATGTAAGTGTTTCTTCCATCCGATATTGGGAAAAGGAGTTTGATATCCTGAAACCAAAAAAAAATAAAAAAGGAAACAGAATGTTCACCAAAAAAGATGTGGACAACCTTAGAATAATTTATCACTTAACCAAAGAAAGAGGTTTCACTTTGGAAGGCGCTAAAAAGAAATTACGCGAAAATAAAGCAGATACCATTGACAATGTTGAAATCATCAATCATCTAAAAAATATCCGTCAGTTTTTAGTAGAATTTAGAGAAGAACTCTAAAAATATTTCCCTTTTAGTAAATAGAATTTCACATATTCATCCACCCCTTTTTCTAATGTTGTGAATGATTTTTTATAACCAATATTTTTTAGTTTTTGCATATCTCCTTGCGTAAAATATTGGTATTTATCCCTTATATCCTCTGGCGTATCGATAAAAGAAATATTTGGCATTTTGTTTAAAGCACTAAAAGTAGCTTTTGCCAAATCGTTAAAAGTACGCGCTTTTCCTGTTCCTAAATTATAAATCCCACTATCTTTTTTGTGCTTCATCATAAACAGAAGCGCCTCACAAACATCCTTTACATAGATAAAATCTCTAAGTTGCTCTCCATCTTTATAATCTTGATTATGAGAATGGAAAAGCTTCATTCCTCCTGTTTCTTTTATCTGGTTAAAGGTGTGAAAAATGACGGATGCCATCCTTCCTTTATGATATTCGTTGGGCCCAAATACATTGAAAAACTTAAAACCAGCCCAAAATGGTGGATTCTCATTTTGCTTTAACACCCATTTATCAAATTCATTTTTTGATATTCCATAAGGATTAAGGGGTTGTAATTTTTCAACAAGCTCATGGCTATCCTCAAAGCCAAACTCTCCCATTCCATAAGTTGCTGCTGAGGAAGCGTAAATAAATGGAATCTGAAATTTTACGCATTTCTCCCATAAATTTTTAGAATAATTTAGATTAAGCTCATGAAAAATTGCAGTATCAAATTCGCTAGTATCGGTTCTGGCTCCAATATGGAAAATAAAATTAACCGACTTATGGTTATTCTCAAACCAATTCATCAAATCCTTTCTGTGCACTTTTTCGGTAAATTGTTTTCCAAAAAAATTTTTATTCTTTAGTTCATCCGAAAAATCGTCCACCAAAACCAAATCTGTAAGTCCTTCATTATTTAGCTTTTTGACCAAACAACTCCCTATAAAACCTGCTGCACCTGTTACAATTATCATCTTAGTTCAAAGTTTTGTCCTAAATATACTTTTCTAACTTGCTCGTCTGCAGCCAATTCTTCTGCCGTTCCTGATTTTAATATTTTTCCTTCAAAAAGTAGATATGCTCTATCTGTAATCGATAAAGTTTCATGCACATTATGGTCGGTTATGAGAATTCCAATATTTTTATTTTTAAGAGTTGATACTATTTGCTGAATATCTTCAACTGCAATAGGATCGACCCCTGCAAATGGCTCATCCAACAATATGAATTTTGGGTTTGTGGCTAATGCTCTGGCAATTTCGGATCTTCTTCGCTCTCCACCAGAGAGCAATCCGCCCATACTTTTTCGGATGTTTTGCAAACCAAATTCTGTAAGTAAGGATTCACATTTTTCTATTTGCTCATCTTTACTCAATTTAGTCATTTCCAAAACCGACAAAAGATTATCTTCCACTGTCATTTTCCTGAAAACAGATGCTTCTTGAGCTAAATAACCTATCCCCATTTGTGCACGCTTATACATTGGTAAATCTGTAATATCATCCGCTCCTAAATATACCTTCCCATCATTTGGTGATATTAAGCCAACCATCATATAAAAACATGTAGTTTTTCCTGCACCATTTGGTCCTAACAAGCCTACAATCTCACCTTGATTTAACTCAATAGTTACTCCATCAACCACTGCTCTTTGTTTGTAATATTTTACAATATTTTCTGCCTTTAATTTCATGACTTTTTCATTTGTTTTTCTTGTTTTCTGAGTACTCTTGCCGAAATTTTAATACTTATTTCATAAAGCACCATAAGTGGTAGGGCTACTAATATCTGACTAGTAACATCAGGGGGTGTAATGATTGCCGAAAAAATAAGGGTCACAACCAATGCATGTTTTCTGTAAGTTTGCATAAATTGAGGTGTTAACAAACCAATTTTTGTGAGGAAAAAAACCAAAATCGGCAGTTCAAAGACTACTCCATTTGCCAAACAAACAGTAGTAATAGTACTAATAAAGGAACTTAAAGAAATCTGATTTGCTACCGTTTGACTAACTTGATAGGACCCCAAAAAATGAATGGACAAAGGAGAAACTACATAATAACCAAAAAGCACTCCAAGGAAAAAAAGCGTAGAGGAAAAAAATACAACTCCTTTTGCAACATTACTTTCATTATCGTACAAAGCCGGTGAAATAAATCGCCACATTTCCCAAAAAACATAAGGAAAGGCCACTACAAAACCTGCAACTATGGAAGTCATTATATGCGTGCTAAATTGCCCTGACATACTAATATTCATCAGAATAAAAGGCAACTCATCCATACAAAGTGCATCTCCCATTCCTATTTTTTGAGATAAAAAACAGAGCATTTTATAAGTAGGGAAATCCGGACTTTTAGGGGCAAGCAAAATACCATCAAAAACAACACCTTTAAAAATAAATGCAATAACTGCAAAAAATAAAACCGCTAAAGCAGAACGAATTAAATGCCACCTGAACACTTCTAAATGTTCTAAAAAAGACATTTCCTTCTTCTGTTTTTCGGTATTCATTTACGCTATCCCCTCTTTTAGTATATCATGCATATGGATAATTCCAATATAACTCTTTTGCTCAACGACAATTAGTTGGGTAATATTATGCTGCTCCATCATTTTAAGTGCTTCAACAGCCAACTCTGAAGAAGAAATCATTTTTGGGCTTTTATTCATAATGTCTTTTGCCATCACTTCCTCTATCTTAATTCCTTTTTCCAACATCCTTCTTAAATCTCCGTCTGTAATTATCCCTATAAGTTCTTCCCCTTCTAAAACGGCAGTTGCACCCAATCTTTTCCTGGAAATTTCAATAATTACATTTTTAATATTTTCATTGCTTTGCACAGATGGAACTTCATTATTTTTTGTAATATCATATACTTTCAAAAAAAGTTTTTTTCCTAAAACACCCCCAGGATGAAAGCGAGCAAAATCTTTATCGGTGAAATTTTTACATTCTAAAAGACAAATTGCCAGGGCATCCCCTAAAACCAGTTGAGCAGTTGTGCTTGAAGTAGGTGCTAAATTATTTGGGCAAGCCTCTTTTTTAACAGTTGCATCCAACACGCAATCGGCCTCTTTTGCAAGATAAGAATCATTATTTCCACAAATAGCAACAATTTTGTTTCCCATATTTTTAATAAGTGGCAACAAATATTTTATTTCGGATGTATTTCCGCTTTTTGAAATACAAATAACAACATCATTTTCTTGAATATTTCCTAAGTCGCCATGAATGGCATCTCCGGCATGCAAAAAGACAGCTGGTTGGCCAGTGGAATTAAAAGTAGCCACTATTTTACTGGCGATATTGGCGGATTTTCCTACTCCCGCTACTATTACTCTTCCATTAGATGATAATATAAATTCAACTGCTTTGGCAAAATCATCATTTAATTTATCACTAAGTTCCGCTATCGAAACAGATTCTAATCGGATAACCGATTTAGCAATATCTAATATTTGTGAAAATGATTTCAATTTTTTTATTATTTTAACTAAATAATATTATTTTTATTTCTTGTTGTATTTTATGCAAAAGTATTACTTTTAGAAAAATATTAATGATTGTATGAGTAAATCTCAACTTACATTACACGAGCACTTAAAAAAGATTTTTGGTTTTAGCAGTTTTAAAGGTCGACAAGAGGAAATAATTAAAAACCTGCAAGCTGGTAACGACTCCCTGGTAATAATGCCAACAGGAGGAGGAAAATCCATGTGCTATCAACTTCCTGCCCTTATTGATGAAGGGGTGGCTATTATTGTTTCACCGCTTATTGCACTGATGAAAAACCAAGTGGATGCCCTAAGGGGCTTTAATGAAGATGATCGTATTGCTCATGTTCTAAATTCATCCTTAAATAAACAACAAGTGCAAGAGGTAAAAGATGACCTTTCATCAGGGAAAACGAAACTATTGTATGTAGCGCCAGAATCCCTCACCAAGGAAGAATATATTTTATTTTTCAGAACCATTAAGATTTCATTTTATGCTGTTGATGAAGCACATTGTATCTCAGAATGGGGGCATGATTTTAGGCCAGAATACAGAAAACTAAGACAAATAATTGACAATATTGGAAGAAAGCCAATTATAGCTCTAACTGCAACTGCTACTCCAAAAGTGCAGGAGGATATTCAAAAAAATCTGAAATTAGAGAATGCAAAACTATATTTAGATTCTTTTAACAGAGAAAATCTGTTTTATGATATCCGACCAAAAATAAATGTAGAGAAGGAAATCATTAAATTTATAAAACAACACACAGGAAAATCGGGAATTATTTATTGTTTGAGTAGAAAAAAAGTAGAAGAAATTGCCGAAACTCTGCAAGTAAATGGCATCAATGCGCTCCCCTATCATGCAGGGCTTGACAGTAAAGTCAGGGTGAAACACCAAGATGCTTTTTTGATGGAAGATACAGATGTGATTGTAGCTACAATTGCTTTCGGTATGGGAATTGACAAACCCGATATCCGCTTTGTAATACATCATGATATTCCTAAAAGTCTGGAAGGCTATTATCAGGAAACAGGGCGAGCCGGAAGGGATGGTGGAGAAGGTATTTGCGTCACTTTTTACAGTTATAAGGATATTGAAAAATTAGAAAATTTCTTACACGGAAAACCCGTTTCAGAAGTGGAAGTGGGAAGATTATTAATATTAGAAACCATATCCTATGCTGAGACTTCAATGTGCAGAAGAAAATACCTTTTACATTACTTTGGTGAAAAATTTGACGAAAGTAAATGTGAGGAGATGTGTGATAATTGCAAACATCCTAAACCAAAATTTGAAGGTAAAGATTATGTAAAAAAATTGATGGAAACAATGTTGGCTTGTAATGAAAGTTTTAAAGCCAAAGAAACCGTGAAAGTATTGGTTGGCGAGAGCAATAGCTTAATTAAGCAACATGCCATGCTTATAAGTGATGTATTTGCTAGCGGAACTGACAAGAGCAAAGAATTTTGGCATGCAGTAATAAGGCAGACCTATGTAAAAGGGCTTATAACTAAAGAAATTGAAACCTATGGAATCTTAAAAGTAACTGATCAAGGAAAAGATTTCTTGAAGAAACCTTACACTTTCCAACTTACAGAAGATCATGATTATGATCAGTTAAAAACAGAATCTTCAGGACAACAAAAAGGCACTGCTAGCGATATGATGCTCTTTAAAATACTAAAAGACCACCGAAAGAAAATAGCAAAAGCAAAGGGTTTGCCCCCTCCTATTATTTTTCTGGAACCTTCCCTTATCGATATGGCAAACCAATACCCAATAACTATGGAAGAAATGGGCCAAATTCAGGGGGTTGGGCAAGGAAAAGCAAAAAAATATGGACAATCTTTCATTGATATTATCAAAAATTATGTGGAAGAAAATGAGATTGAAAGACCATCAGATATGGTAGTAAGGTCATTGGCTAATAAATCGAGCAATAAAATTTATATTATTCAAAATATTGATAAAAAATTACCTTTATCAGATATTGCTTCAGGAAAAGGAATTACAGTAGATGATTTGCTAACGGAAATAGAAACCATTGTTGATTCTGGAACAAAAATAAATCTGTCTTACCTTATCAATGAAATACTGGAAGATTGCCAAATAGAGGAACTTGATGAGGTATTAACCGAATCGGATGAAGCATCTTTTCAGGAATTAAGAGAAGAATTTGATGAAGACGAATACACGGATGAGGAACTCAGAATGTCGCGCATTCAGTTTATATCTCACATGGGCAACTAAAAATATGAATACACTAATTATATCTTCTTCTTTATCAAAAACATCCCGTTCTTTTATTCTTTGTAAAGCAATACATTCCTTATTGAAAGAAAAAGGAGTGAATACAGAATTGGTGGATGCCAGAGAAATGGAACTACTCCCCTTTTATAAAGGCCCTACTCCATCCATGGAGGAACTAAGCCAGAAAGTAGCAGAAACAGACAATATTATTTTTGGAATGGGCGTGCATTCTTATTCGGTAAATGACGGCTTGAAAATAATTTTAGACGGCTGTTGCGGTGGCGTAGAAGGGAAGTTTTTTGGAATTATATGTGCAGCTGGCGGAGAAAGAAGTTACCTTTCTACCATGCACCTTACACAAATTTGCATGAATGAATGGCGCATGATACAACTGCCTAGAATTGTGTATGCAACAGGAAAAGATTTTGAAGACGACACCATATCAAATGATGATTTGAAAGATAGAATAAAGCTATTTGCTGAGGAGTTTTCTAGCATTGGGAAAAAGTTGATTAGTTAAGATTTTCAGTGGCCAAAAAGGCCATTAAGCCCATCCCTATTTCCAGTGCATTTTCATCAATATTAAAACGGGAAGTGTGCAAACCATGTGTAATTCCTTTTTCTTTATTGGCTGTTCCTAGTCGGTAGAAACAAGAAGGTACTTTTTGGGAATAATAGGAAAAATCTTCTGCTGTCATCCTTATTGGTAAAAGAGCTACATTTTCTTCACCCAAATACTGCTTTGCGCATTCAATTGCCTTTTTAGTAAGTGGAATATCATTTTCCAAAAAAGGATAGCCTTTTCTAATTTCAAAATCAATTTCTACATTGTGTTTTTTGCCCAAATTTGAAGAAATCTCTATCATTTTTTTGTGTGCATTTGCTCGCAAATCTTCATCCATTGCTCGCAGGGTTCCCATCATTTTTACTTTATCGGGAACTACATTGGTTGAACCAATCCCTTCAATAAACCCAATAGAAAAAACAGAAGGTGTATCTTTTTGCGTATCGAAATAATCGTATAAATCCGATACCAATTTGGAAGCTACTTTTATAGGGTTTTTATTTTTTTCAGGCAATGCCGCATGCCCTCCTTTTCCTAAAATTGTAATGTGCAACTCATCAGTAGATGCCATATACATGCCAGCTTTAAAGCCCACTTTTCCTACTTCCAAATCAGGGAAAACATGCTGACCGAACATACCATTAACCTTAGGATTTTCCAACACGCCTTCTGCAATCATCTGTTTTGCTCCTCCGGGAAGTCGTTCTTCTGCTGGCTGGAAAATAAATTTTACACTTCCCTCCCACTGGGATTGTACTGAATGCAATATTTTAAGAGTTCCTAATAAAGAAGCCGTATGCGCATCATGTCCGCAAGCGTGCATCACGCCATCATTTTTGGAACAATATTCCACCTCATTTTCTTCCTTGATAGGTAAGGCGTCAAAATCTGCTCTTAGAGCTGTGCAACTTTTTTCCGGCTTGTTTCCTTTTAATAATACAACAATTCCTGTATCGGCAATACCATCCTGAAAAGGAATATCCCAATTGGTTAAAACAGATTTGATATATTTGGAAGTTTCATATTCTTGAAAGGATAACTCAGGGTTTTGATGAATAGTTCGCCTTATTTCAATAATTTGAGGCAATAATTCTGCCGATAATTCTTTTATTTTTTCTTTCAAACTCACTTTCCAAAAATCATTTTTATTGCTGCCACAAGCAACACTACACCAAAAATCTTTTGAAGCACAGCAGCCGATACACTTACCGCAAACTTGGAACCAAAATACCCTCCAATAATAAAAGTTGCTGCAATAATAAGTGCAAATTTCCATTCCACAAAACCAGCTTTGTAATAGTTCATGGCGGCTAAAATTCCGATTGGAGGAAGCATTACTGCTAATGATGTTCCTTGTGCAGAATGCTGTGAAAGTCCTAGAAATAAAATCAGCATTGGAATCATAATAAGACCTCCGCCAATTCCTACAATTCCGCTTAAAATACCAGCTAAAAGTCCGATTACAATAAGAATAATTATAGTAGTAATTGTCATATTTGTTTTTTTAGAAATCAAGCCCCAAAGATATATATAAAATACTTGGCAATACATAGCCATCCTCCACGCCCCAAGCCCAATCGGCACGCAAGAAATAACCAAACAATCTGCTTCTTACGCCAAAGCCAAAACCGCCAACAAATGGGTTTTTCTGTTTGTCAATGGTAATGGTTACAGGGCCATTTTCAATTACTTCATAGTTGAGTTGGTTTTCCTTTGAAAAAGGAGTTGCCCCATTCCATGCAGTGCCAAAATCAGCAAAAGTTACAATCTGAAAATTATTAATAAAATCAGATGTAATGGGTCTTCTTAAAATATATTTGAAAAGTGGAACTCTCAGTTCGGTATTTAGCACAAAAAAACTGTTGCCATTTCTCACATTTTGGTGAAATCCCCTCAAATTAGTAGCCAAAGTTTGATAGCTATAATTTTCGTTTTCCGCCACATCCGTTTCTTGGTTAAACTTTGGCATCAGCCATGCATCCACTCCTCCCATATAATAAAGCAATTTCTGATTTCCGAAAGAGGTGCTTGCCGCAACTCTGTTTGCCCAAATAATGGAATGACTTACTTTTTTATAATTCCTGGCATCCAACCCTAGAATAATCATATCCGTTTTCGCATCTTCCAATAGGCGATAATATTCTGCAAAAATCTTGTAGCGCCCACCATTATAAAGGTTCAGTCCTTTGTTTATGGTATTTTCAAAAACCACTTCACTTCTGAAGGTAATCCAATTACTGTAAGTGTTCGGTTTTATAAGATTAATGATGTCTGTTGACATGAAAACTTTTTTATTATTACGGAAACTAAGCGAACCCCTTGTGCTAAATACCTCATCAAAAGGCCAATTAAAAATACCTCTTAATTCGTAAGAATAGACTTTTTGCAGTGCATTGTCTTTTACCATATTGATACTTTGCCTTGAAAAAATATAGGATTTATCCAATCGATTTTTATTATCCAGAAAACTCAGCATATAGCCATTACTTTTCAAATCTCCTGAAAGACGCACCCCTCCAATTATTTTATAATCCTCAAACAAATCTGCTGTTCCAACTTTTATTAAAGCATCAAAATCAGGATTCAAAAACAGTGGCATTTTGTAATTGCTGTATGGCTGATAGGATTTTGTAATGTAGGAATTATCAAACTGACTAACGACATAATCGGTAGTAAAAGAAATAAAATAGTTCCGTGCTTTTGGCAATTTAGTTGTTTTTCTATTATCTGAAAAATGACTATTTTCTTTGTTACTGATTCGGTTGTTTATTTCATCAAATGTACCAAACTGATAATTTTGAATATCCACTTTATTTTCCTTCCATAAAGAATCTCTATTAGATTTTTCCGGCTCAAATTCACTTTCTATTTTATTATTTTTTAGTTGCAAAAAGTAGGAATCCGTTAAATTAATCTCTGGTTTTTTAATTTTCCTACTCAACTTTTTATCATAAATACTATAGTTTCCATTTAGATAAAGCACCTCCACTAAATGCTTTGCTTTTGGTTTTGTGTCAAAGCAAATAATATCTCTATTGTAGTTTGTAAACGGAGAAATGGTAAAGTTTTTCTGATAAAAAACGCTTGTGTCTGTCTCTACTTTTACGCTATCTATTTTCACACTAAAACGATTGTTTAGGCCGTTTTCATCCGCCAAAAACCAATACAAATTATCTTTTATTGGCTTTGGGTTTGTTTCATTAATTTCAGGCGTATTGGTAAGGCGTAAAAGTTTTGGGCTTTCAGTTTTATAATTATACAAAAACAAATCGTTGGTTTTGTTATGGGAGAAAACCTGGCTTTCTTCATATAAAATATCACCTTTTCTGTTTGAACTGAAAATAATAAATTCGTTATTTGGCGAAAAACAAGGGTGCAAATCCAAGAATTTATCATTAGTGATATTGGTGAGTTTGTGCCCTACTACTCCAAAGGTAAAAATGTCCGTTTGGTTCTGCCTAAGGGCTGAGAGTAAAAGGATTTTCCCTTTTTTATCATAGCTCATACTCAGCACTTTTTGCAAATGTTGTAACTCAAATCTGTTTGTTTTTCTCTTTGAAATATCGTAATAGTTCATTTGTATCTTCCCTTTTTTCTCGGTGACGAATGCTATTTTTTTTCCTTTTGGCTCCCATGCAATTACCGGCACTGTTAGATCTGTAATTCTATCTAATTTGTGCCCAACAGAAACAATTTTTGTTTGTTTTTTAGTTTTCAAATCGTACAAATAAATTCTGTATTTCCCCATTTCATTGCTCACAAAAGCAATCTTATTTCCTTTGGGACTTATCTCTATTTGCGTGATTTTTTCTTGGCTTTTAATTTTTATCGGCAACTGATTGGAAGAAGGATATATTCCAGTTACATCCGTCTGAAAATAATATTCTAACCACTCACTATTTATCGTTTTTACTGACTTGCCCAACACAAACTGAAATCCGTTTTCAATATTTCTGCTAAGGCGAACCATATAAAGTAATTCGGCAACCGCCTGCTGCCCATAAGTATTACTGATATAGTGCCAAATGGAATAACCAGCAAGCACGGCATCTTCTTTTTCGAGATGATTGAAATTTTTAAAATCTTCTGTTCCAATTTTGTCTTTTACCCGGTTTTCCATCTGCATATTCCAAGGGTCAGCAATAAAAGCAACCAAGCCATCCACAAACCAATCTGGGAGATTCAAAAGTGTAGAGTTGGTAAATGCATCCGCCATATTGCCGCCATACATCATTTCATTAAGCAGAATTTTGGTTATTCCAGCAGCAATTTGTTTTTTTAGATGATTGTAATCTCCATCAAAATAAAGCAAAACTATGGTGCCAACAATCTGAGTTTTTCCCCCAATATTATATTCATCATGCTGCTTGTATCCAATGTTGGATTGCTTAAAATCGGAGAAAGTGTTGTAAATCACAAACTGTATTCTTTTCTCATAATTAAAAACCAACTGTTTTTCAATCTTGCTAAGTAATTGATGTGCCTGCTTTGCAGTATATTGAGCCAATGGCTTTCCTCCTCTATGATAATAGGTGTCGAATCGCACATATTGGTAGCTTGTCCAATTAAATTCTTTGTATTGCACCCTGCTTTTACCAAAATCGGTTTGCAAACCATAATAAAATTGTGCCCCTGCCATTAGTGGTAGAAAAATAACACTTATTATAATGATAAGAAATCGCATTTTCTTTAAAATGTAAAGATAATAAAGTAAAAGAAAGGGGTATATTTGTATTTCTGATTTTATAATTAATGAAAATAAAAAGATTTATTTTTAATCCTTTTCAGAAAAATACTTAAATATATTGCATATCGAGATAATCAACTAAAATGAAAAAATAACGGTTGTAAGGCAAATAAATGTCTTAATTGCCTTACAAAATAAGGCGAATACCAAAAGTAATTCGTATATTTGCAGCATATTTTAAGGATATTATGCGATATATTTATCAAAATACCAATTGGCCAAATTTTGTTTGGGATAAAGAAATAATATTACCTCACCTAGCAAATGCAAGAAATTTGCAAGGGAGAGTCTTAGGAAAAATGGAATTGGCAGGTTTTTCTTTAAGGAAAGAAGCATCATTAACTACCCTTACTTCTGATGTGTTAAAATCCACCAAAATAGAGGGGATATTGTTAGATAAAGAGGAAGTTCGTTCTTCTATCGCCAGAAAGTTAGGAATGGATGTGCAAGGGTTAAAATCTTCTGATAGGGATGTGGATGGAATTGTAGAAGTAATGATAGATGCCACTCAGAATTACACAAAAAAACTAACAAAAGAACGACTATTTTCATGGAATGCTGCACTTTTTCCTATAGGAAGAAGTGGAATGTACAAAATTACCGTGGCTAATTTCAGAAAAGATAAAACAGGACCAATGCAAGTTGTTTCTGGCCTAATGGGAAAAGAAAGAGTTCATTTTAGGGCACCAGCATCCAAACAGTTAAATAAAGAAGTAACTGACTTTCTGAAATGGTTTAACTCTAGCAATGAAGATGATGCAATAATAAAATCAGCAATTTCACATTTTTGGTTTATTACGATCCATCCTTTTGATGATGGAAACGGAAGAATAGCAAGAGCAATAGCTGATATTCAATTATCAATTTCAGATAAAACCTCACAAAGGTTTTATAGTATGTCTTCCCAAATTGAAAAACAAAAAAAATCTTATTATTCTATTTTAGAAGAAAGCCAAAAAGGAAATTTGGATATTACTGCTTGGATACTTTGGTATTGTAATTGTTTGGAAAAGGCATTAATAAATACGGAGGAGAGCTTACAAAATGTTTTCCAAAAAGCTAAATTTTGGGAATTGCATGCCCAAACCACTTTGAACAAGCGGCAAGTTTTTATGATTAATAAGCTATTAGATAATTTTTTCGGAAAGTTAAGTTCTTCAAAATGGGCTAAAATGACAAAATGCTCGAGAGATACCGCATTAAGAGATATTCTGTATTTGATAGAAAATGATATTTTAGAAAAAGAAAATAGGGGTGGTAGAAGTACAACTTATAAAATAAAAATCTAATGAAAATAAAAAGATTTGTTTTTAATCCTTTTCAGGAAAACACTTATGTGCTTTATGATGAAAGTAAGGAGTGCGTAATTATTGACCCTGGTTGTTATGAAAAATCGGAGGAGGAAGAATTTGAGAATTTCATATCTGAAAACGGACTAAAACCAGTAGCCCTACTAAATACACATTGTCATATCGACCATATTTTAGGCAACCAATTTGTAGCAGAAAAGTGGGGAGTAGATTTGCAAATGCATAAAGATGATTTGCCTCTTTTAGAAAATGCTGAACAAGTAAGTAACCTGTATGGTTTGCAAAATTATAACGGTTCGCCTTTTCCAAAACATTTTTTAAAGGATGGCGATACCTTTTCGTTTGGAGAAAGTAAATTGGATGTAATATTTACTCCTGGACATGCCCCCGGGCATATTTGCTTTTATAGTGAAAAGGATTACTTAATAATTAGTGGAGATGTTATTTTTCAGATGAGTATTGGGCGTACGGATTTGCCCTTTGGAGATTACGATACCCTGATAAAAAGCATTACTGAAAAAATATTTCCTCTTCCAGGGAAAACTCAAATTCATTGTGGGCATGGCCCTTCCACTGTGCTAAATTACGAAAGAGAACACAATCCTTTTTTGCAATAAATTTTAGAATTTTTTCCTTAATCTTTTGAAAAGTTTGGATGCAAAAACAAAGTCATTTAATTCTTGGTTATCGCTTGTCATTAATTCCTCTTTGCTTCCTTTCCACCAAATTTTTCCTTGATGAATAAAGGCAATCTTATCTCCAATTTCCATTACAGAATTCATATCATGAGAATTTACAATTGTTGTTATATTGTATTCTTGTGTAATTTCCTGTATCAGATTATCAATCAGAATGGCGGTTTTAGGATCGAGTCCAGAATTTGGCTCATCACAAAGTAAATATTTCGGATTTAGAGCAATTGCCCTTGCAATAGCAACTCTTTTTTTCATTCCACCACTAAGTTCTGATGGCAACAAATGATTGGTGTTTTCCAAATTTACCCTATTTAGGCAAAAATTCACTCTTTCCAAATTTTCTTCTTCTGATTTTTCGGCAAACATATTTAAGGGAAAAATAATGTTTTCCTCTACACTCATATAATCAAAAAGCGCACCACCCTGAAAAAGCATGCCTATTTCTTTTCGTAAATTTTTCTTTTGCTTAAAATTCATCTCGGTAAAATTACGCCCATTATAGTTTACCACCCCACTATCGGATTCTAACAAACCAATCATTATTTTTAACAGTGTTGTTTTCCCAGAACCACTTTCCCCAATTATAAGATTCGTTTTTCCTGACTCAAATACAAAAGAGATGTCTGTTAAAACTTGATTTTCTGCAAAATGTTTGTTTATATTCTCAACAGTAATCATGCTAGTAAAAGTTTTGTTAGGATAAAGTTGAAAATAAGCACCACAATACTACTATAAACAACTGCTTTTGTGCTAGACACTCCTACCTCTAATGCTCCTCCTTTTGTAAAATAACCATAATAGGACGAAACAGTAGTAATTATAAAAGCAAAAACTACAGTTTTTGTAAGTGCGTAAGTAACATAGAAAGGAATAAATTCATATTTTAATCCTTCCAAAAAATCGGCAGTAGTAACATCCACCGAAATACTACCAAGCCAACCTCCAAACATTCCTATTCCCATACTAATAATAACTAAAACTGGAAAAAAAAACATGGCCGCAATAATTTTTGGAAGTATCAAGAAATTAGCAGAATTCACGCCCATTATTTCAAGAGCATCAATTTGTTCAGTTACTCGCATACTCCCAATCTCTGAAGCGACATTTGAACCGACCTTTCCCGCTAATATAAGAGCTATCATTGTAGGCGAAAACTCTAGAATTAAAGAATCCCTAGTAGCTAAACCAATCAGATAACTAGGTAAAAGAGGATTAATTAGGTTTAAAGTTGCTTGTATAGTAACTACTGCCCCCATAAAAAGGGAAATAATAATTACAATCCCTAAAGAGTTTAACCCAATTTTTTCAATCTCTAAGATTAATTGCTTAAAAAAAATTGTTTTCCTCTCAGGGATACTAAATACTCTACGTAACAGTAGAAAATATTGACCAATATTTCTTAACGTTGTAAACATAGCTGCTAAAAATATATATAATTTGTGAGATAAGCCCCCAAACTATTACCACTTTTATTTATTTTTGAACTTTTATTATGAATAAAACAAAGCTCATATTAGTCTTTTTATTTCTGTCTGTTTTTATAACATCTTGTTTCTTAAGTAAAAACAGTAGTTGTGATTGTCCGAATTTCTCTGCTAAAACAGAGCACAAACATAATATTTAAAATATCCTTAATTACTTATTTTAGATTCATTCTAAATAACTAAATTTGCAGAATGCAAAAACTCTCGGATATAGATATAGGTAAAGAATATATCATTGATTCTATAAATGATGACGAATTGGCACAAAAACTTTTGGAAATGGGCTGTACCCCAGGCGAAAAGGTGGTGGTGGAAAGAAAAGCGCCTTTTAATGACCCTATCGCTATAGTGGTTTCTGGCTTTATGCTGAGTTTAAGAAAACAGGATGCAAGTAAAATAATTGTAAAAAAGTTGTAGATGGAAATTACAAAAATAAAAGTGGTACTTGCTGGAAATCCAAATTCCGGAAAATCTACTCTTTTTAATGCACTTACAGGATTAAGACAGAAAGTGGGAAATTACCCAGGAATTACTGTAGAAAAGAAAACAGGAAGTTGTTTCTTAAACAAAAATACAAAAGCAGAAATAACAGATGTGCCTGGAGCATATAGCCTGTACCCAAAATCGATTGATGAAAAAGTTGCCCAAGAAGTTATCTGTAATAAAGAAGATAAATCTTACCCAGAAGTAATTGTTGTGGTTGCTGATGCAACTAATTTAAGGCGGTCTATTTTTCTGATAACTCAGATAATTGACTTAAAAATGAAAGTGGTTTTGGCTCTAAATATGGTCGATTTATCCTTAAAACAGGGCATTATTATTAATGTAAGTAAGCTCTCTCAAAAGTTACAAATTCCTGTTGTTGCTATTAATGCCAGAAAACAAGATGGAATAAAAAACCTAAAAGAAGCTATTATTGAAGCTAATATACAAGAATCGGTAAATTCATTTTTTGATATCAGAACGCTTTTCAAAAATATTATTGAAGAGACAAATGATTTAAGGAAATCGGAAAATGATTACGGTTCATTCCTTGCACTTTGTATGCAGGAGGTAAATAGTAAAAATAAATTACACTCTGAATTAAATATTCTTAGCAAAAAACATCAATTTATTCCTAGCAGAGCACAAGCACAAGAAACAATAAGAAGGTATAAAAAAATAGATACAGTTGTTGATTTTTGTAGTACAAAAACGCAAATAAACGCAAATCGATCTATTACAAAATGGTTAGATGATGTTTTGATTCATCCTGTTTTTGGCTATTTTATATTTTTGGGTGTTTTATGTCTGATTTTTCAAGCTATTTTTTCATGGTCGGCCTACCCAATGGATTTGATTGATGGCTGGTTTACAGGCCTTTCCATTTGGGTTGCTTCAACTCTTCCACCAGGAGTATTTAACGATTTACTTGTAAAGGGGGTTTTAGCAGGTCTTGGTGGTATTGTCATTTTTGTACCACAAATTGCCTTTTTATTCGCTTTTATTGCCTTTTTGGAAGATACTGGTTATATGGCTCGTGTGGGCTTCATTACTGATAAAATTTTAAGAGTGTTTGGATTAAATGGCAGATCAATTATTCCTCTTTTAAGTGGCGCAGCTTGTGCTATACCTGCAATTATGTCTGCTAGAACTATTGCATCTTGGAAAGAAAGAATGATAACTATAATGGTTACACCCCTTATGAGTTGTTCGGCTCGCCTTCCTGTTTACACCCTAATTATTGCCATGATAATTCCTGCTGAACAAAGTTGGGGACCATTCAATTTACAAGGACTTGTGATGATGGCTTTTTATTTGCTTGGATTTTTAGCGGCTCTTGGCACTGCTTTTATTCTAAAATTTATTCTCAAAGCAAAGGAAAGAAGTTTTTATATCATGGAAATGCCATCTTACAAAATACCAGATTGGAGAACCGTAATTTATACCATTATTGAAAAAGTAAAAGTATTTTTGTTTGATGCTGGAAAAGTGATTATTGCCATCTCCATTATTCTTTGGTTTTTATCTTCCTACGGTCCAGGGAATCGCTTTGAAAAAATTGAAACAAAATGGGCGGGGCAAGAAAATGCAGAAACACTTATTGCTGCTGAAAAATTAGAGGCCTCTTATGCTGGAATAATTGGTAAAAGTATAGAGCCAGCTATCAAGCCCTTGGGCTTTGATTGGAAAATTGGTATTGCACTTATCACTTCATTTGCGGCAAGAGAAGTGTTTGTAGGTACCATGTCAACCATATATAGTGTGGGTAGTAATTCTAATATTCAGTCCATAAGAGAGCGGTTAGAGTCTGTAAAAAACCCTGATACAGGAAAGGCATTTTTTACAACTGCTGTTGGAATTTCTCTGATGCTTTTTTATGCTTTTGCCATGCAATGTATGAGCACGCTTGCAATTGTTAGAAGGGAAACCAATAGTTGGACCTGGCCAGCAGTTCAATTTGTATATATGGGAGCGCTCGCCTATCTTTCCTCTTTTATTGCTTATCAGTTATTAAGTTAATGGATAATTTTGAAAACCCTATACCAAAAGCAAGTATTCCTTTAATCAAAAAGTGGATTAAGGAATTAAATATTTTAGTGAAAATTAAAAAAAGTAGAAATACTAAATTGGGGGATTTTACAGTAAATAAAAAAGAAGAATACCTAATTAGCATTAATAAAGACCTCAATAAATATGCTTTTCTCATCACCCTTACGCACGAAATAGCACATGCTTTTGTGTGGGAAAAATACAAAAGAAAAGTAGCTCCACATGGAATGGAATGGAAAACAACTTTTAAAGAAATGATGCTGAATTTTCTAAATTCTGACATTTTTCCGGATGATATATTAAGAGTTTTGAGTAAGCATCTGAAAAGGCCAATAGCATCCACTGCTAACGATTACAATTTAAGCACGGTATTAAGGAAATATGATGATAATAAACAGCTAATATTATCGGAAATACCTGATGGTAGTATTTTTTCAACACTTAACGGAAGGCAATTCGTTAAGCTAAATAAATTACGAAAAAGATACAAGTGTAAAGCTACTGATTCCAATAAAATCTATTTGTTTAATCCCTTAGCAGCAGTTGCTTTATTGGACAATAAATAGATTAAACTTTTGTTGTATTTTTGGGAATTGAAAAAAGAAATTTGAAAATGAAAAATAATTATGCAGTAATAATGGCAGGAGGCATTGGCTCCCGTTTTTGGCCAATGAGTAAAGCAAGCCGTCCTAAACAATTTATTGATATTTTAGGAACAGGTGAAACGCTTATTCAACAAACTTTCGGAAGATTGAGTAAGATTTGCCCAAATGAAAATATCCTCATTGTAACAAACAAAAATTATAAGGATTTGTGTTTGGAGCAACTCCCAAAAATAAAAGAAGAAAATATATTGTGTGAACCATGTATGCGAAATACTGCACCTTGCGTGGCCTATGCAGCATTCAAAATACACAACCAAAATCCAGAGGCCAATCTGATTGTGGCTCCCTCTGATCATCTAATTACAAATGAAGATGAATTTGTTAGAGTAGCAAAAAAGGGGCTGAAAGAAAGTGCTGAGAATAATATTCTGCTTACCATTGGTATTTTTCCAAGCCGACCAGATACTGGCTATGGGTACATTCAATTTAATGAGCATCCTTTAAAGAGTAATCCTACCATAAAAAAGGTGAAAACATTTACAGAAAAACCAAATCAGGAGTTGGCTTTACAATTTCTGGATAGTGGAGATTTTCTGTGGAATTCAGGAATTTTTATTTGGAGTGCAGAAACTATTATAGAATCTTTCAGAAAGCATTTACGTGATATATATGATGTTTTTGAAGGGGGAAAACAATACTATTACACTTCAGAAGAAAGTAAGTATATTGATAGGATGTTTCCAACTTGTAAAAATATTTCCATTGATTACGGAATAATGGAAAAATCAGATAATGTATATGTGTATCCTGCTGATTTTGGATGGAGTGATTTAGGAACTTGGGGGTCGTTATTTACACATTTACCTTCTGATAATAACAACAATGCAGTACAAGGGGATGAGGTAATGCTTTATGATTGTACTGATAATATTATAAAAGTACCCCATGATAAATTAGTTGTACTACAAGGATTACAGGGGTATATTGTGGTAGAAAATGATGGCATACTCCTAATTTGTAAAAAAGAAGACGAACAAAAAATAAAACAGTTTGTTGCGGACGTGAAGAAAAAAGTTGATTAATCCTTCTTTGGAAAAAGGAATCAACTAAAATTCGTTTACTTTCTATTAAGTTAAAAACATTCATTTACTCACATCTTTTCTTAAATCACAAGTATTGAAAACCCATTTTTTCTTCTACGTACATTACGTATTGTTTTTAACAATTATTTTTATGTATATTGCGGGACTTATTAACCAATACTAATTATGATGAAAAAAACAATTACATTTTTATTTGCAGGACTTTTTACTTTAGGGTTGTCTGCACAAAATTTCGGAGTAGGTTTAGACTACATGATGTTGTCTGGAACAATGATAAAAGATGCTGATGGAAATAAAGTTACATACACTCCAGAAGGAGAAACAGCAGTATCAGAGGTGAGTTCAAGTTCTATAGTGTTAAATGTAAATTACACTTATCCAATTAATGAGGATATTTCTATTGTTGGTTCAGCAGGTTATGGAATGGGGTTTGGTCTTATCCCATTGAAAGCAAGTATTTCATATGGAATTTCTTCTAAAATATCAGCAAACCTTGGAATAGGGATGTACATGATAACAAATGATTCATATGTTCCAACTGGAGTTGAGGACGGGAAATACCCAGATGATTATGACTCTAATGACCCAGGAGCAACAGGATCAACAAACGAACTAGGCATGAGCTTAGGCGTTAAGTATCATATGAATGCCATAGGTATTGGTCTTGGCTATGAAATGATTAAAGGCGGAGATCATTCGTCATTAAATGCATTTACTATTGGCCTTTCTTATGGTTTTGGAGGTGGATCAGGTAATAGTGATGATTCCCCTTCTTCTAAATAGATAGCTTTGGATACTATTGGAATTTTTAAAGGTTTTAGTTAATACACAAAAAATTGTTTATGTAAAAAAAGCCGAGCTCGCTCGGCTTTTTATTTAATTAATAAACGCTTATTTCAAGCTTCCACACATATCTTCCGGCTTTACCCACTTATCAAACTCATCTGCAGTTAGGTAACCCAAGTTAATAGCTTCCTCTTTAAGTGTAGTTCCATTTTGGTGTGCTGTTTTAGCAATTTTAGCTGCTTTCTCATATCCAATTTTGGTGTTTAATGCAGTAACTAACATTAAAGAATTGTCTAAATTCTTTTTAAGATTTGCATGGTTAGGCTCTATTCCTACAGCACAATTTTTATCAAAAGAAACGCAAGTATCTCCAATTAATCTTGCGGATTGTAAGAAGTTAGCCGCCATTAGGGGCTTGAATACATTTAACTCATAATGCCCTTGCATACCCCCAACAGAAATAGCCACATCATTGCCTATAACTTGTGCACAAACCATAGTTAGGGCTTCCGCCTGTGTTGGGTTTACTTTTCCGGGCATAATTGAAGAGCCTGGCTCATTGGATGGGATGATAATTTCTCCAATTCCACTTCTAGGCCCTGATGCTAAAAGACGAATATCATTTGCAATTTTATTTAATGAAACGGCTAATTGTTTTAGTGAGCCATGGCTTTCTACTATTGCATCATGTGCTGCCAGAGCTTCAAATTTATTTTCAGCACTTACAAAAGGTAGATTTGTAAAATCAGCAATGTATTTTGCAACTACTTCTGAGTATCCATCAGGAGTGTTGATTCCCGTTCCGACAGCTGTTCCACCAAGTGCTATTTCTGAAAGGTGAGAAAGCGTATTTTTTAGTGCTTTTAGTCCATGGTCTAATTGCGAAACATAACCAGAGAATTCTTGCCCTAAAGTTAGTGGAGTAGCGTCCATTAAATGTGTTCTTCCAATTTTTACCACATTCATAAAACTATCTGATTTCTTTTTAAGCGTATTTCTTAATTGTTCTATTCCAGGGATTGTTGTTTCAATAATCATTTTGTAAGCTGCAATATGCATTCCTGTTGGGAAGGTATCATTTGAGCTTTGCGATTTATTTACATCATCATTTGGATGAATAGTTTTTTCAGAATCTTCCAAACTACCCCCATTTAACACATGAGCTCTGTTTGCAATCACCTCATTGATGTTCATGTTGCTTTGTGTTCCGCTTCCTGTTTGCCATATTACAAGCGGAAATTGATCGTCATGTTTTCCTTCTAATATTTCATCACATACTTTAGATATTAAATCTCTCTTTTCAGTAGATAAAACTCCTAGTTTACAATTAGTATGTGCAGCTGCCTTTTTCAAATAAGCAAAACCATAAATAATTTCTAATGGCATACTAGCCGGATCACCAATCTTAAAATTATTTCTACTCCTTTGGGTTTGGGCTCCCCAGTATTTATCAGCAGGAACTTTTACTTCACCCATTGTGTCTTTTTCTATTCTATATTTCATTATAAAATGTTTTGATAGTTTTAATTCTTGTTGTTTCTTTGCTCGCAAAGTTAATGATTATGAAATTTCTAGGATTCTTAATATTTTTATTTGTTTTTTTAATGGCATTTTGGGCTATTATATTTCTTTCTGGCGTCATTCCTTATATGATTTTTGTTTGGGCTAAAGAAGGTAAATTAGAAAACGATCAACTTCCATCTTAAGTCAGTAAATCTAATACTTTCTTGGGTGGTCTTCCTATTATTGCCTGTCCATTTTTCACAACTATTGGTCTTTCAATCAGTTTAGGATTCTCTCTCATAGCATTTATTAACTCCTGATCAGTCATTTCCTTTCCTTTATAATTTTCCTTCCAAATTATTTCATTAGTTCTAATAAGTTCAATTGCTTTTATGTTTAGCATTTCTAAAATTGATTTCAAATCTTTAAAAGAAAGACTCTCTTTTAAATATTCTATTATTTCAACTTCTTGTCCGTTTTCTTGAATTAGAGCAAGTGTTTGTCTGCTTTTACTGCATCTTGGGTTGTGGTATATTTTCATTTATTTATTAGTAACTGGAATTTTTACATTGCTACACTAATTATTTCTGTCCAAATTCCATTAAATACGCTTTTATAAAAGCATTTAAATCTCCATCCAATACTGCATCTGGATTTGAAGATTCATAATTTGTTCTTAAATCTTTCACCATTTTATAAGGATGCAAAACATAATTTCTGATTTGTGAACCCCATTCAATTTTTTTCTTATTTCCTTCTAATTTATCTTTTTCTTCTTGTTTTTTTCTTAGTTCTAATTCATACAATTGAGATTTTAAAAGTTTTAATGCTTTGTCTTTATTTTCTAATTGCGAACGAGTTTCAGAGTTTTCAATAATAATTCCTGATGTCTTATGTTTCAACCTCACTGCCGATTCAATTTTATTCACACCTTGCCCCCCAGCACCGCTCGAACGAAATGTATCCCATGAAATAGAAGATGGATCAATCGTAATATCAATACTATCATCTGCCAAAGGATAAACAAAAACAGAAGCAAAAGAGGTGTGGCGTTTGGCATTGGAATCAAAGGGTGAAATTCTGACCAATCGGTGAACTCCATTTTCCCCTTTTAAATGACCAAAAGCAAAATCGCCATCAAATTCAAGCGTAACAGATTTGATGCCTGCCGGCTCTGCTTTTTGCAAATCTAACTCTTTCACTTTATATCCATTTTTCTCTCCCCACATCAAGTACATTCGCATTATCATTTCTGCCCAATCTTGACTTTCCGTTCCTCCTGCCCCAGGATTTATGGTTAAAACTGCTGGTAATTCATCCTCTTGGGCACTGAGCATATTTTTAAATTCCAAATTTGCAATAGATGCTAATGCTTTTTGATGTTGCTTCTCTAAGTCTTCTTCACTTGCCTCATTTTCATTATAAAATTCTTGCAAAACCCCAAGCTCATCCAATTCATTTTCAACCATCTTATAAGTGTTTACCCAAAATTTAAGCTTGCTGATTTTCTTTAAAGTAAGTTGTGCTTTATCAGAATTATTCCAAAAATCAGCATCATGGGTTAGCTTTTCCAAATCTTGAAGTTCTAATTGTTTTTCTTCAATACTTAAAAACTTAAATAGATCTTCCTTTCTTCTATTTAATGCTGAAATTTGTTGGTCGGTAATCATTATTCAAAAGTAATTATTTATCTGACATTTCCTTTAATTTTTCCCAAACCAAATTGGCTTCAAATCCTCTTTTTATTAAATAATTTCCTAACTTAGTTTGTCGCTTGAAATGGTTTTTCTCTTTAATCAATCCGTTTTTCTTTTCTGCCTGATTTTCCAATGCTTTTAAATACTCCTTTTCATCAATTTCTTCCATTCCTTTTTTGATGCAAACTGAGGATATATTTTTCTTTTTTAATTCAAATTCTATTTTTCTTCTGCCCCATTTTTTTATTCTGAACTTTCCTCTACAAAATGAGCGAGCATATCTTTCTTCATCAATAAAACTATCCTTTATCAACTCTATCATAATGATATTTTTGGTGTTTTCCAAAAGTCCCCATTCTGATAATTTCTGTCTTACATCCCATTGGCATCTATCCTGCAAAGCGCAATAATTTTTTATTCTACTTATTGCCACACTTATTTTATAAACTCTTTTGTTTTGCACCGACTCAAAAATACATATTCTTTTACTTTTGCAATATGAAAAATAAAAAAGCAATCAGCTTACTTTTTCTTTCCAATATTATTTCTGGCTTTGCCCAAGGCATCAGCATGATTGCAATTCCCTGGTATTTTGTAGAAATTGTTGGGCGACCTGAAGTATTTGCTACCGCATACATCATCATTACTTTTGCTACTTTTTTTTGGGGATTGTATGCCGGCACTTTAATTGATAGATATTCTCGAAAAACACTTTTTATAATCACAAATTTAGTTTGCGGAATAATTATTGGTTTGGTTGCTGTTGCAGGATTTTTCACTAGTAATACTAACGATTTATTGGTGCTTTTAGTATTCGCAATCACCATTTTTAATTATAATATACATTACCCAAATCTTTATGCTTTCGGGCAAGAAATTACCGAAAAACGCAATTATGGGAAACTGAATTCTTACATTGAAATTCAGGGGCAATCCACAAGTATTTTAGCTGGAGCTTTTGCTGCATTGTTACTTACCGGTACTTTAAATAAAACAATGAATTTAGCTGGATTTACCATCACTTTCCCATTTGAGATTCAGCCATGGAGCATTCATGAAATATTTTTGATGGATGCCATTACTTATATGATAGTGATTTTGATTTTTATGCAAATAAAATATAGTAGAATAGTGACCGATAAAGTAGAAATTGGAACTTTATTTTCACGATTAAAGAATGGTATTCATTATCTGAAAAAGAACCCTCTTATTTTTCGTTTCGGTTTAACCTCATACATGCTTTTCGCGTTCCTTTTGGTAGAAATCCATATTTTATTACCTACTTATGTTCATGATTTTTTACAAGGGAAGGGCGACATTTACGCCTCAGCTGAAGTGTATTATTCATTAGGAGCAATTTTGGCAGGCCTGTTTGTAATTTTGGTTTTTAAACGTTTTAACTCCATAATTGGAATCATCATTTTAATGTTTTTTGTAGCAATTGCTTTTGCCGGAATGTCTGTTTACAAATCGCTTTGGTATTTCTTTTTTGCAAATCTTATTTTAGGATTAACCAATGCAGGAGTAAGGGTGCTAAGGACAACTTATCTTTTTAATCATATTCCAAACAATGTAATGGGGCGAACAAATTCAGTTTTTAACTCCTTAAACATTATGGTTCGAATGTGCTTGATTGGGCTTTTTGCTTTGCCTTTTTTTACTACAGATGATAATATTCGTTTTGGCTATTTGATAGGAACCGTCATGATTTTATTGGCTATTATCCCTTTACTTTTACAATATAAATCGCTAGTAAATTTAGGGAAACCTGAAGGGAATTAGCCCTTTACAATACTGTATTGCAGAAGGTGTAATCTATCATCAGGAGTAATATTAATGAATCGTTTGTATTTAAAACTCCACTTCATCCCTTTTGAAAAGATGCCTTTATTGATGTGGCTTGCGATAAACGGATGGGTAGAAATTGTAATCTTTCCGTTATTCGATTTTTCAACCAGATTTTTGATCTTATTTTCGATAGTGTCTATTAGCAGCAAGCTAGAATCAATTTTTCCATTACCCACACACATGGGGCAATTCTCCATTGTATCAATATTCATTTCTGGCCTTACCCTTTGGCGAGTAATTTGTATCAGTCCAAACTTGGAAGGAGGAAGAATATGATGTTTTGCTTTGTCATCCTTCATGGCTTCTCTCATTTTCTCAAAAAGTAGTTTTCGATTTTTTGCAGAATACAAATCAATAAAATCGACCACAATTATTCCGCCCATATCTCGTAATCTTAGTTGTCGGGCAATCTCTACCGCAGCACCTAAATTAACTAGCAATGCATTCTCTTCTTGGTCTTTTTTAGCGTCTACCTTTTTTCCGCTATTTACATCAATCACATGCATTGCTTCTGTATGCTCAATTACAAGATAAGTGCCATTTTTCATGTTTACAGTTTTACCGAAAGCTGCTTTTATTTGTTTAGTAACATCAAAATTTTGCAAAATGGGAATTTTTGATTTATAAAGTTTCAATATTTTTTCTTGCTCGGGTGATATACTCACCAAATAATCTTTCAATTTCAAATACAACTCTTTATCATTGACATGAATGTTATTAAAGCCTTCATTCAAAATATCTCTTAAAATTGCGGATGACCGATTTAGTTCTTTCAAAATCTGTTGAGGGGCATTTGCGTTTTTAAGTGCTTTGAAAACACTTTGCCATTTTTTGTATAAGTTTTTTAAGTCAGTGTCTAGCTCAACCACTTTTTTACCTTTAGCAACCGTTCTTACAATTACGCCAAAGCCTTCTGGCTTTATGCTTTGTAAAAGGCGTTTTAAGCGCACTTTTTCATCTTGCGATTTTATTTTATTGGAGAGTGATATTTTATTGGAAAAAGGAAGTAACACCATATTCCTTCCAGCAATTGATATTTCAGTGGTTAGCCGTGGACCTTTTGACGAAATCGGCTCTTTAGATACTTGCACTAAAATTTGATCTCCTGATTTTAGCACATCTATAATCTGCCCAGTTTTATCAATCTCTTTTTCCTTGCGGAAGTTTTTTAATGAAGCAGTATTTAGTTTTCTTCCAATGGATTTTTGGGTAAATTTTTTGTAAGAATTCACATTGGGACCTAAATCAAGATAGTGTAAAAACCCATCTTTCTCATATCCAACGTTTACAAAAGCAGCATTAAGTCCGGGTACTACTTTTTTTACTTTCCCTAAATATATATCGCCAACTGAGTAGCTATTATTATTGTTTTCTTTATGAAGTTCAATTAAGTGTTTATCGCGCAAAAGTGCGATTACTACCTCAGATGGCCTTGAATCGATTATAAGTTCAAAATTCATGGCTAATATGATTACTGTTTAATAGATTAAAAAAATATTACTTATTTTTATGTCTATTTTTTCTCAAACGCTTTTTGCGTTTGTGAGTAGCCATCTTATGTCTTTTTCTCTTTTTTCCGCTTGGCATTATTTAATATTTTTAATTTCTTTATTCAGAACTTTCTTCTGATTATTTTTATTTTATATTCTCTTTTACCTGCTTTACAAAAACTTTGGCAGGTTTAAAAGCAGGAATATGATGTGCTGGAATAATAATAGTTGTATTTTTAGATATGTTCCTTCCGGTTTTCTCTGCTCTCTTTTTTGGTTTAAATGTTCCGAAACCTCTCAAAAATACAGATTGATTATTTATAACTGACCTTTTAACTTCAGCCATAAATGATTCTACTACTACTAGTGCTGTTACTTTTTCAACACCCGTTTTGTCTGAAATCTTTCTTACTATCTCTGCTTTTGTCATTCTTTATTATTTTTGTGTTTTTAGTATAATAATTTTTTATTCTTGCTTTTTATTTAAGAGCGTGCAAATATATCAACTATTTTTGAAAGAGATTGCACTACGAATGGTCTTTTTTTATTAATTACTAATTTAGTTTTCAGTTCTTTATGAGTTTTTCTGAACAAATACTTTACTGGTTTGACAAAAACAAAAGGGGTTTGCCTTGGCGAAAAAGTAAAAATCCCTATAAAATATGGCTTTCTGAAATTATTTTGCAGCAAACAAAGGTGGCACAAGGGCTTCCTTTTTATAACAAATTTATTCTTGCATTTCCTACAATAAAACATC
>ERZ813253.157-NODE-157-length-27358-cov-5.054754_pt1 | contig 27358 bp, 29 predicted proteins | sample MGYA00520893_ERZ813253 | MGnify/ENA primary metagenome ERZ813253 (study PRJEB31669, sample SAMD00080414) | marine metagenome | biome: oceanic hadal pelagic zone biome; feature: marine hadalpelagic zone; material: sea water | place: Pacific Ocean:Izu-Bonin Trench...
ATTTGCAATAAAATGACGTACTACAGCTTTGTCAGACTCACTCTCAATATAGTCTATATGACTTTTTAAAAAGTCAATATTTCTAACATCCCATATCCACTGACGCTTTAAATCTGGATAATTAAACTCTCGAAAAGCAACATCCAACTTACCCAGAAATGTACCAAATTCTTCTAATAAGAGAGAATCAGGATTCTCAATGTCCTTTATAAAGTGTCCCGCTAAAAAAGATTGTAGTCGAATAAAACAGCCATTATGTCGACTAATAAATGCACCACCTACAGCCTGGACGGGGGTTGGCACTTGTATGGAGGAATCAAAGTTGGCAATATGCTTCAAACAAGCGATTTGTAACTTAATGAGCTCAACATCCTCCGCTGGGTTTGAAATCTTTAATACAAATTCTTTGCCATCTTCACGTTTCAAATAAAAATTCTGATCTCGCTCACTGTCCAGGGCTTTAACTGAAGCCTCAAAACCATATAAAGTTTTGGCTATTTGGCGCGCTTCAGACAGGCTAAATTTAGATGGAGGAAAAGATATAACTGACATAAGTTTTAGGTTACCAAAAAAAGAACAAGGCTAGTAAAGCTGGATAAATGCTGACAATTGTATCAACCTCTAGCCACGGGCTGTTAAAATAATACCTCAAGCTAAAACAAAATCTATTGGCTACTGAAATTAGTTTATGGTGGAAAATTTATCAACCCGCTCTTTAAAAGAGTGTTTCACACGTTGTTAATTTAATACGTAAAGGCCTGTAATTTAAGGGATGGTTTTGTCATACTTTTCTTTTAAATCAATGCATACCTCCATGAATTTAATTTACAAGAGTTTTCTGAAAGGAAAATGTATAATCAATGCATGACCTTGGTGGCACAGCTAAAATGTTGAAAGTTAACGTCTATCGTTGTTAGGAAAGCTGGGATATAGCTGCATAGATATCCAAACCATTAAGATATCGTCTCTCTAATGGTAAAGAGAGTGTTGTCAATAAGAAAATAAATAGCAGCTTTTTATTGGTTTAAACCGGTAAAACCTGTGGGGGTAAATTGTGGAAACCAGCGCTCCTCAAGAGCAAACAAACACTGAAAGAGAAAACGAAATTGAACAACAGGAATGGATAGATTCCATTGAATCTGTTATCAGACTGGAAGGTTTTGAACGTGCTAAATCGATACTTTCGCGTCTACATAATCACCTGGCGAATAACGGCTATGACATAGAAGATAAACAAGGCTTCAACACCCCTTATCGCAATACCATTCCACTTAGCAAGCAAATAGCCTATCCCGGCAATATTGAACTGGAAAAAAGAATCGAGCATATCATTCGCTGGAACGCTATGGCGATGGTTTTACAAGCTTATGACACTCAATCTGGCGTCGGTGGACATATTGCCACATATGCTTCTACTGCAACCTTGTTAGAAGTAGGCTTTAATCATATCTTTCGCAATGGCTCTGAGGATTATGGGGGTGATTTTGTTAACGCCCAGCCCCACGCCTCTCCTGGTGTATATGCACGTGCCTTTTTGGAAGGCAGACTGAGCGAAGAAAACTTGAAAAACTTTCGTCGTGAATTGCAAAAAGAAATGGGTTTGAGTTCCTACCCCCATCCAAGAAGAATGCAGAATTTTTGGCAAATGCCCTGTGCCTCCATGGGCTTATCGGTACCTTCTATTATCTACCAGGCTAGATTTATCAAATACCTTGAAACTAGAGGATTAAAACCTAAAAACGGTGGCACCATCTGGGGATTTATTGGCGATGGTGAGTCTGATGAGCCAGAAGTATTAGGCACAATCAATATTGCTGCACGGGAAAAATTAGACAACTTGATTCTAGTTGTCAACTGTAATTTACAACGCCTCGATGGCCCGGTTCGAGGTAATGGTAAGATTATTCAAGAACTGGAACGGAGTTTTAAGGGAGCAGGCTGGAAAGTAATTAAAGTGATTTGGGGCGGTGGATGGGACCCTTTGTTGGCGCAAGATCATAAGGGCATTTGCAACATCGTATGGATGAAGCATTAGACGGAGACTACCAAATGTATTCTGTTTTGCCCGGCGACTCAGTCAGAGAGCATTGGGTCGAGAATAATCCCGAGTTAAGAAAATTAATGGCCTCACTCAATGATGAGGAAATACGTTCAATTAAACGCGGTGGTCAAGACCATAAAAAAGTCTATGCCGCTTATCAAAGTGCCCTGCAAGAAAATGAGAGACCGACTGTGATTTTAGCAAAGACCATTAAAGGGGATGGCATGGGTAAAAAGGGCGAGGGGAAAAATACCGTGCATCAGAAAAAAAACATGAGCGCAGAAGAACGGATTTCCTGTGCACGTCAATTTGACATACCTATTACTGATGAACAGGCTGAACAAGCCATGTTTTACAAACCTTCTCAAGATAGCGAAGAAATGCAATATTTAATTAAACAACGTCAACAACTTGGTGGCTATCTACCGTGCAGATCTGTTGAATGTCCCAACTTGAAAGCACCAGATCTGAAACTTTTTCGTAAATTACTATCAGGCTCTGCAGGCAGAGCAGTTTCCACAACCACGGGGTTTGTTGGCATTTTAAAGACACTGTTAAAGGACAAAAATATTGGTCGTTATATCGTTCCGATTGTGCCGGACGAAGCTCGAACTTTTGGAATGGAGTCGCTATTTCGAGAATTTGGCATCTACGCACCTGAAGGTCAGCATTATGAGCCCGTCGATGCCAAGACTCTAACCCCATACAGAGAACGTGAGAATGGACAAATCTTACAGGAGGGCATCTGTGAAATAGGCGCAATCGCCTCGTTTCTTGCTGCAGGCACGGCTTATGCCAATCACGGCTTACCGATGATTCCATTCTACATTTTCTATTCTATCTTTGGCTTCCAGCGAGTCGGTGATATGATCTGGGCGTGTGGCGATATGCTTTGTAAAGGTTTCTTATTAGGGGGAACCTCGGGTCGAACAACGCTCAACGGTTAAGGTGTACAGCATCAAGACGGGCATTCCCATGTTTTCGCAACAACCATTCCTAATTTAGTGAACTATGATCCTGCATTCACCTATGAACTTGCTGTTATTATCCAGGAAGGTATACGTCGTATGTATCAGGATCAAGAAAACATCTTCTACTATATCACCGTAACGAACGAAAACTATAAAATGCCTGTAATACCTAAAGGTGATCATATCATTGAAGGAATTCTCAAAGGCATCTACTGTTTTAAACGATCCACAATGAAACCCACTGCCAAAAGAAAAGCACATCTTTTCGGCAGTGGCGCGATTATGACACAAGTACTGTCTGCACAGAAAAAATTAGAAGATTATGGGGTTTGTGCAGACGTCTGGAGCGTCACCAGTTACAGTGAAATCAATCGTGATGCATTAGACGTGGAGCGATGGAATATGCTCAACCCAGATAAAAAAGAAAAACAACCATATATTGATCGATTGTTACAAAAAGAGAAAGGAGTCTTTGTTGCCACATCCGATTATATGAAAGCCTTACCGAATAGTATTAAACCCTGGATTCCACATCACTTCATTGCTTTAGGAACAGATGGTTATGGACTCAGTGAAACGCGCTCTTCATTGCGAACTTACTTTGAAGTCAGTAGTAATTACATTGTCTGGGCTGTGTTGACAGCTTTGTATAAAGAGCAAAAAATCAAGGCTAATTTATTGAAAAGAGCAAAGACTGAATTAGAAATCGACTCTACTAAGAAAAACCCCATGCACTGATGTGCTGAAAATAGTTGATAACAGATTCTCTATAAACATCTGTAAGTGCCTAGGTTGGCAACTTATACCCCATTATAAGACACTTTGCTCATATCTGCAGCCATAAAGTTTTGATTGATATTGGGTAGCACGCCTTTTCAAACTAAGTTAAGTTTGCCAACCCTTCGCAGCAATAAGCTTTAGTCGATTTAAATTTAATCCATAAACGGCCGTAATTTGAGGGATAATTAGGGCGATTTATGGTTTAGGTAAGTTTTATCTCAAGCATATCTTCGGGTATGTTTCAAATAAAGCTTATTGAGTTAAACCATAAAACATTCATTATTTTTATTGGAGACTCAATATGAACATCGTTCAAAAAAGCTTTGCGTTTGGCAATAGTCAAATCACATTCGAAACAGGCAGGATTGCTCGCCAAGCACATGGTGCAGTCCTAGCAAGCATGGATGACACACAAATACTGGTTAGTGTTGTTGGAGCAAAAGAAGCCAGAACAGGACAAGACTTTTTCCCACTGTCGGTGGACTACATTGAAAAAACTTATGCTGCGGGCAAAATCCCCGGTGGTTTTTTAAAGCGTGAAGGCCGACCGAGTGAAAAAGAAACACTAACATCCCGCCTTATTGATCGCCCTATTCGCCCTCTTTTCCCTAGTGGTTACATGAATGAAGTGCAGGTAATGATTCAAGTCATTTCTGCCAATAAAAATGTTGACCCTGACATACTGGCAATGCTGGGGACATCGGCTGCTCTTGCAATATCAGGTGTGCCGTTTAAAGGCCCAATAGGTGCAGCTCGTGTTGGCTACCAAGACGATAATTACATCATCAACCCTACTTATTCAGACCTTAAGACTTCAGATCTTGATATGGTTGTAGCTGGCACTAAAGATGCCGTACTTATGGTTGAATCACAAGCTAACGAACTTTCAGAAGATGTCATGCTTGGTGCGGTCATGTTTGCGCATGAGCAATTCCAAGTGGTGATTGACAGTGTTGCCGAATTTGCAGCCGAAGTTGGTGTTTCACCTCGTGAATGGGAGGCGCCCGCAACGAATGAAGCCTTGTTAAACGAAATTCAATCGCAATTTGGTGATCAAATTTCACAGGCCTACACAACCGTTGATAAGATGGAACGTCAAGCCATGATGGGCGAGATTAAAGACGCCGCTGTTGCAGCGCTTAGCTCTGACGAGGAAGATTCACCTAGTGCAGAAGAAGTAAAAAATTATGTTAAGAAAGTTGAAAAATCAACGGTTCGTGAGCGTATCCTTGCTGGTGAACCGCGTATTGATGGTCGTGATAGTAACACAGTTCGTGAACTCGCTATTGAAACTGGTGTACTCAAGAACACACACGGATCTGCGCTATTCACTCGTGGTGAAACACAAGCCTTGGTTGTTACAACATTGGGCTCAAAGCGTGATGCACAACTCATTGAAAAACTTGAAACAAACGACCGTATAGAAGATCACTTCATGCTTCATTACAACTTCCCTCCATACTGTGTCGGTGAGACAGGTCGTGTGATGGGTGTTAAGCGTCGTGAAGTTGGCCATGGTCGCCTTGCACGCCGTGGAATTGCTGCTTGTTTGCCAAGCATTGAAGACTTCCCTTATACCATTCGCGTAGTTTCAGAAATTACAGAATCAAATGGCTCTAGCTCGATGGCAAGTGTTTGCGGCTCATCACTATCATTAATGGATGCGGGTGTGCCAATTAAGGCACCGGTTGCTGGTATTGCGATGGGTCTTGTGAAAGACGAAGATCGCTTTACTATACTTACAGATATTCTGGGTGACGAAGACCATCTTGGTGATATGGACTTTAAAGTTGCTGGAACTTCACGTGGTATTAATGCCCTACAAATGGACATCAAGATTGAGGGCATTACCAAAAACATTATGGAAATTGCTTTAAAGCAAGCCAAAGTTGCGAGACTTAACATTCTTGGTCAAATGAACCAAGTAATCTCTGAACCTAATGCGGCACCGAAGAATGCACCTAAGACAAAAGTGATTAAGATCCCAAAGGATAAAATTCGTGATCTAATCGGTAAAGGCGGTGAAACAATCAGAGGCATTATTGCTCAATCTGGTGCAAGTATCGATGTTGACGATGACGGCAACGTTAACGTTTTCGCTAACGATGACGAAAGTTTCGAGAAAGCCGTGCAAATGGTTAAAGATGTAACAGCAGTACCTGAAGTAAACAAGGTTTATATGGGTAAAGTTGCCAAGATCGTTGAGTTTGGTGCGTTTATTACTATCATGCCAAATCAAGATGGCTTACTTCACGTTTCTGAAATTGCTCATGAACGTGTTGAGAAAGTTGAAGACTACCTTAAAGAAGGCGAAGAAATCGAGGTTAAAGTCCTTGGTATTGATCGTGGTAGAATCAAACTTTCACGCAAAGTATTAATTGACAAGTAAAAACAATTATAGCCACCACAAGGTGACTTTTTATCCCAATCATTCGCTTATGTCTAACGAAGAACTCATCAACTTAGAGGAAAAAATAGCTCATCTACAACACATGCTGGACGAACTTAATATGGTTGTCTTTCGTCAAAGTGAGACGATCGATAAACTGCACATACGTGTGCAAGAGTTAAACGAAAAAATTGCTAATTCAAAGGATTCTCAGTCTGACCAAGATATCATTGGTGATGGCAGACCACCACACTATTAGACATTCATTTTTTTAAAAGCGCTGATACATCTATTGGAACACTCTACCAACCGCTGCGCATAAAATTTAGAATAATGAGATGCGAAGTGTCGTCTTCAGGGGTGCTCAGCACGCTTTGGTAGTGTTCGCCAAAACATCTAAGCACTTGTTGCTCGCTTAGAGAGTGCATTAGGCCAAAACAAAATACTTTGACAGAGCCTTGATTTTCATCTTCTTTATTGGTTAAACCGCCATTCATAAAGGCAGTTGGCAAAAAATATGTACTTGCTGTCTATTAAGCCAGTAAAGTGCGAAAGTTTCATTTCTTCACCAGCCTTAAGTTGCACTAAAACTACCCTGTGTTCATCATATTTTGTTAGATATACATCGGATTTGGCTTGTTTTTATCAATGCTCAATTTTTGAGCCGCACCGCTCAAAATACCCCTTTCAAGTGAGCCCTCATCAACCAAGGCTTTCAATGTAGTAAAAGCGATATAGTTAGCATTGACTTCAAAGAAAATCCTTAGCTCCCGCCTTGAGTCGGAACGACCAAAGCCATCCGTACCCAAAACCTCATAGCGTGCTGATACATATTTCCGAATTTGCTCGGCATAATTTCGAATGTAGTCCGTGGCTGCAATGACAGGGCCTTTGGTATTTTCTAAACACTGGGTAACATAAGGAATCTTCTGATTGTCTTCTAGACTATATCGATTGTATCGATCAACACTTTGCGCTTCGCGTGTTAATTCGTTAAAGCTGGTGACACTCCAAATTGATGACTTGACACCCCAACCCTTATCGAGAATTGCAGCTGCTTTCTCAACCTCTCTTAATATTGCCCCACTGCCTAATAATTGCACTTCATGGCTACCCTTTCCAACAACTTTTAGCGGGTACATCCCCTTGATAATACCCTCTTTAACACCCTCAGGCATTGCCGGATGGGGGTAGGCCTCATTCATAAGGGTGATGTAATAGAAGATGCTTTCCATCTTTTCATACATACGACTCATACCATCACAAATAATGACAGCCAATTCATAAGCGTAAGTTGGATCATAAGAGATACAATTAGGAATGGTATTGGCAACAATCAATGAATCACCGTCTTGGTGTTGCAGCCCCTCTCCAGCAAGGGCTGTTCGTCCAGCGGTGCCACCCAATAAAAAGCCTTTTGCCCGCATGTCTCCAGCAGCCCAAGCAAGGTCGCCAACACGCTGAAAACCAAATTTAGAATAATAAATATAAAACGGAATCATGGTGACATTGTGCGATGCATAGGACGTCGCAGCGGCAATCCAGTCAGAAATAGCGCCCGCCTCATTAATACCCTCTTGCAATACTTGACCTTTGATATCCTCCTTATACCACATTACCGTTTCAGAGTCTTCAGGCTCGTACAGTTGCCCAGAAGAGGAGTAAATGCCCATTTGCCTAAACAAGCCCTCCATACCAAAAGTTCGAGCCTCATCAGGCACAATTGGCACAACTCTTGGCCCTAATTGCTTGTCACGAACCAACAAGGTCAGAAAACGCACGAAAGCCTTGGTGCTTGAGAGTTTTTTCTCACCAGATGACTTTAATAAAACTTCAAAAACACCAATATCTGGCGTACTAAATTTTTCTAATTCAAAACTTCTAATTGGAAGATAGCCGCCCAAAGCTTTTCGCCTTTCTTTAAGATAAGTAATCTCTTCGCTGTCCTCAGCAGGTTTGTAAAAATTTAACTGTTCTGCGTCTTCCTCAGTAACCGGAATATCAAATCTTTTAGCAAAGCGCGTTAGCGCCTTAACACCGAGTTTCTTTTGAGAGTGGGTGGTGTTTTTCCCCTCACCAGCTTCACCCATGCCATAGCCTTTAACGGTTTTGGCTAAAATAACCGTTGGTTGGTTAACACACTCTTTTGCATTTTTATAAGCTTGATACACTTTATGTGGATCGTGTCCACCACGTGTGAGTGCAAAAATTTCATCGTCACTTAGGTGCTCAACCAATTTTAATAATTCTGGATACGCACCAAAAAAATGCTTGCGAACATAGGCGCCGTCTTTAGCTTTATAGGTTTGGTACTCGCCATCCACTACTTCTTCCATGCGTTGTTTTAACAAGCCAGAAGTATCTTTGGCTAGTAGTGCGTCCCAACCTCTACCCCAGATCACTTTGATGACATTCCAGCCAGCACCTCGGAACATTGCTTCTAACTCCTGAATAATTTTACCGTTGCCTCGAACCGGGCCATCCAAACGCTGAAGATTACAATTAATAACAAAAATCAAGTTATCCAGCTTCTCTCTACCAGCCAAAGAAATAGCGCCTAAAGATTCAGGTTCGTCACACTCTCCATCGCCCAAATAAGCCCACACCGTGCGCTTATCAGTCTTGATAATCTCACGATGATGAAGGTACTTCATAAAGCGTGCTTGAAAAATTGCCATAATCGGCCCCAAGCCCATCGAAACTGTCGGAAATTGCCAAAAATCAGGCATTAACCACGGGTGCGGGTAAGAAGACAGGCCAGGATGATTTGCCTCTTGACGGAAATTGAGCATTTGCTCTTCAGTGATTCTTCCTTCTAAAAAAGCGCGCGAATAAATACCAGGGGCGATATGGCCTTGGAAAAAGATTAAATCAGCGCCTTGATCGGCATCGTTACCACGATAAAAATGGTTAAAGCCTACTTCATAAAGTGTTGCACTGGAGGCAAAAGAGGCAATATGACCGCCTAATTCGGATGATGCTTGATTTGCTTTGACCACCATAATCATGGCATTCCATCTGATAATCGATTTGATTCGGCGCTCAATCTCGTGTTTAACCACCAATTCAGTTTCTTTTTCAACAGGAATAGAGTTTAGATAAGCAGTGTTCACACCCTCGGGCAAATCCATGCCATCGCTGTGTGCCATATCCATCAATTGGTTAAGAATAAACTTGGCTCTATCCTTGCCTTCAAAGCGCGCAACCGAGCGGAAAGCCTCTAGCCATTCGGTGGTTTCTTGGGGGTCAATATCTTTATTAGACATATAATTCAGTTCAATTGAACAAAGATTAAAGCTCAAGTAATAAGGTGGGTATTATGCCAAATAAATGGCATAAGTGCTTGCTTTGAGACCTTTGCGTAAAGCATTTTTATCACTCAGCAAATTCTAAAATGATTTACGCAAAGGTCTCACTTTAAGTAAACCCTTAAGATGATCAAACTGAGCGCAAAAGCACCGAGACCCATCAAGGCCTGAACAACGTCATTCGAGGGAAATAATAGCGTTGAGAAATACGCACCACAGAACAGAGCCAGAAGTGGCATTAGATATAATTGAAAGGCTCTAAAGAACAGCTCAGAAGATGAAATTTCCAGTGTAATCACATCACCCATCTGCACGCCTTTTTGTAGGGGCTTTTTAAATTGTGAGAAACCTGCAAAAAATCCAGAAAGCACGCCCGTACCACAAATATTTTTTGACTCACAGGTTTGACAACCCGACTGCCTTTGAGCCTTCAGTATCATCCAGTCTTGCTTTATCTCAATAATTTTAAAGTCTTCTTTCATTCTGTCAAACCATTTTCTACCTGTAACGGCCTAAAAATATATCAAAAAAGGATATAATTTCGTTTCATATTTTATCAAACTCAAAACACTTTAATCGAGACCTTTACATAAATCATTTAAAATTTGCTGAGTGATAATAATGAATATAAAATATCTAAAAATTTGAGATTAATAGTTCAGCTATTGATAAGAATTTTTCTGCACATATAGCATTTTGAGCCTCAGCCCATTAGGATAGTAGTTTTTTTACATTTTTCTGCGTTGAATTATACCGCTAGACAACAAGTAGAGCTTTAAAAATATGCCTTGTAAAACAATAAAAATCTCACCCTTGATCTTTAAGGCCTACGACATACGCGGAATTGTCGAAGATGAACTCACCCCAGAGGTGGTTAAAGCCATTGGTTTGGCGATTGGCAGTGAGTCTATTGCCAAAGGTGAGCGTGGTGTAGTAGTTGGTAGGGATGGTCGCCTCACCAGCATGACGCTAATGGATGCAATCAAAGCTGGACTGATTGAGAGTGGTTGCCACGTTATTGATGTGGGCATGGTACCAACGCCTCTGGTGTATTTTTCCACTTATACCAAAGGCGCTACTTCTGGGGTAATGATTACCGGCTCACACAATCCACCCGAGTACAACGGCTTTAAAATCATGATTGCTGGTGAAACTCTCTTATCAGATCGTATTCAAGCCCTCTACAGCAGAATCATCAATCAAGATTTCTCATCAGGTGCAGGTTCTTCAATTTCAGTCAATATTGATGAAGACTACATCAACACCATAGTGTCTGATATAAAACTCGATAAAGAACTCAGCATTGTTATTGATTGCGGCAATGGCGTTGCTGGCATTACTGCGCCAAAACTGTTCGAGGCGCTTGGCGCCAAAGTAAGTAAACTTTTTTGCTTAGTCGATGGACGTTTTCCGAATCATTACCCCGACCCTTCAAAACTCGAGAATTTACAAGATCTTATCAATAAGGTTGTTGAAACAAGCGCCGACATGGGTTTTGCTTTTGATGGCGATGGCGACAGACTGGGATTAATTGATAACAAGGGTAATGTCATTTGGGCAGATAGGCAAATGATTCTCTACGCTAGGGATATTCTTAGTCGTAATGCTGGGGCGAAAATTGTCTTTGATGTCAAATGCTCATCCTTATTACCTAAAGACATTATCGAACATGGTGGCGAGCCGATTATGTCGCGCACAGGGCACAGCTTTATTAAAGCAAAACTAAGGGAAACAGGTGCGGCGCTTGGCGGTGAAATGTCAGGCCATATTTTCTTTAAAGAACGTTGGTACGGCTTTGATGACGCCCTTTACACAGGCGCAAGATTACTGGAAATACTCTCTAAAACCGACCAAACCTGTGCGCAAGTTTTTGCTGATTTGCCAGACAATATCAACACCCCAGAAATCAACATTCACTTTGATAAGCAAGGCCAACAATTTGAGGCAATGGACAAACTGGCAAAAACGGCTGATTTTCCGGATGCGAAAATCACCACGATTGATGGTGTGCGTGTCGACTACGACAACGGCTGGGGCTTGGTGCGCCCTTCCAACACCACGCCGTGCTTGGTGTTACGCTTTGAAGCCAATGATCAAAAAATGCTCAATAGCATACAGACAACATTTAAATCTTGGTTAGAAAATAACGATATTCCCACCAGTGGCTTCTAATAATCCTCAATTTTAGAAGCTGTTCAGCGCAAATAATTGCTTATAATTTCGAAACAAATAGAAATTTTTTAACAATATATTACTATCAATGCAACAACATACACTCTTAGATCTAAAGGCTTTTGTTACTGTCGTTTAGATAGTGAGTTTCAATAAAGCAGCCCAGCATCTAGATGCAAGAATGGCAGTGGTTAGTCACCGAATTTCCTGTCCTGAAGATGCATTGGGTGTGTGCTTAATCAATCGTACCACAAGACAACTAAGTCTGACAGAGGCCAGTGAGCAATACTACGATGACGTTCAAAATATCATTGATGCCTTGAATGACTCTTGAGCGAAGTTAAGGGATGAAAGGTTGATTGTTAAGGGCTCTTTGCGCATTGTTGTGTCCATGAAGCTTCGGTGTTCTACGGATAGCACCGATATTGCCAAAATTTCTTAAGCGCCATCCAGACATAGACATTCACTTACAATTGAAAGAGCAGCAAGCCAGCCTTTATACTGATAATATTGATATGGCAATACGCATTGGTGAGCTGAAAGATTCATTACTTATTGCCACCCATCTTGGTGACGTTGAAAGGGTTATTTGTGACTCACGAGAGTATCAATCACAACACCGTGAACCTTTAAAACCAACCGACTTGAAATAGCATAATTGCCTAAAGTACAACCTTAGTGAATCTAGCGATAAATGGGGGGTTAAAGTCGGCCAAAGCTCTGGGTGGTCAACTCTCCGCCAGCAATGGTGATGCCTTACGTGAAGTTACAATTAATGTATTAGGAATCGCCACATTACCAACTTTCATTATTAAAGACGCCTTAAATGATGGTCGGTTAAAAAGAGTACTTGGCAATGATACATTGTCGTCTGTACCTAATCATATCATACGGCTGTCTCGATAGTTCACGCCGAGCAAAGTAGAGGAAATCATTGATTTTTTAAAAGGGGAATTGAGTGACCTTAGCAAAGTACCCCTACAGCATGTTAACTTAAGCTGGATAAATTAAGCATATGCGTAGAAAGTAAAAAATAGCACAACTAAAATTAACAACATTTTAAACTCTTCACTCATTAGAACCCTCCCTGTAATTATTGTGGTCTTTGGGTAATCACTTGTTAGGAGTTATTCAATCTATCCTATGTTATATATTAAATTAGGTCATTACAATTATAAAAGATATCGCCATAAAGTTGATTTAATGAAACTGTGTGTTACGAATAATGCAATAATCTAGCTAAAACAAACAGCAGCCAATATCCGCAATTTACAACTCATTTACTATGTTTTAACTCTAGGCATAAACTCCAGAACTGTTGCGTTAACACAATATCTCGGCATGCCGTCTGGCCCATCATCAAAAACATGGCCTAAGTGAATACCCGAGCTGACGGAGCGAATTTCAGTGCGAATCATACCAAGGCTGTAGTCGGGCTTTTCATAGACTTCGTTGTCTACGGGTTTAGTAAAAGACAGCCAGCCGGATGTTGAATTAAACCTGTCCTTAGTGTCAAACAGTGCGTGTCCTGAAAGCTTGTCAATAAAGATGCCATCAGGGGTATCTTTAAAGATTTCATATTGCTGGCAATAAGGCCGATCAGTACCCTCGTTAAAGGCAACATTAAACGCCTCCGAACCCTTGCCCAGCTTAAATTCCCCTAGGGCTTTGTAAAATGCACTGGGTGGCATATAGCCTTGACTCGCCCACACTTCAACCCCGTCTTCAATAAAGAAAATAGTAGGTGTTGCCCAAGTTTCTGTTGTTAATTCAAAACCTTGTAGGCTCGATGCTGGTGCTGTTCTTAAAGGAATAGTACCATTATAGTGGTCAGTTACTTTTTTCTCGAACTGTATACAATACAAACAACTTCCCTTAACCTCAGCATCTACGATGATTATCTCTTTACCCCTCAAGGGTTCGAGTATTGAAAAATCATTTTCTTCAGATGATGCATTATCAAGCTCCACACTTTCTTCTGACTTTGTATTATCAAACGCCACACCCGTTGAATACTCAGGACAATAGCCGTAAGGGTTTTTTAATAAAAAATCTTGGTGGTAGTCTTCCGCTGGCCAAAACTTATCGAGTGGTTTCATCTCAGTAACAATGACACCATAACCTTCAGCGTTCAACAGAATCTGAAATTCGTCTCTAGTGCTAAAAGCAATCTCCTTTTGCGTCTGCGTTGTCCAATACAAGGCAGAACGATAATTGTTGCCAATGTCATTGCCTTGGCCGTCAACTTGGGTGGGGTTGTGAATCTGCCAAAAGTTTTTTATGAGCTCCTCTGTGGAGACAATACTGGGGTCATAGGTAATCCGAACAGACTCAGTGTGATTGACCAATTTCTGATCGGCTGCAATCTCGGCGTCTGATCTGCCAATGTTTTTAAGTGCAGTTAAAAAGCCTTCGTTTTGTAAAGTGCGATTTTTAAGCACTAACTCATAGGTTGGATTCTCATAATTGCCACCTGAGTACCCTGAAACAACATCAACAACGCCATCAAAGAGTTCAAAGTTCTTTTCAACACCCCAAAAGCAACCTGCTGCAAAGACAATTTCTAAAAACATTACAATCCCTCAATGCCTGATGTTACCTTTAATCTACGCCTCTAGCTTAAATAATACTTGCCTTTACTATATGACTACTCCGCTGCTAGTAGTTGAGCTGCCTTTTGATTGCCTTGTTTGGCAGCCCTTTGAAGCAGTTCCAAACCTTTTTTCTTATTGAGAGAAGCGCCCTTTCCAGTGAAATAGGCCTCTCCTAGAGCTGCTTGTGAATGACTCTCACCACGCTCAACACCCTTCTTCCACCAATCAATTGCCTGATAGGTGTTGCCGTCTTTTTCAAAAACCTTGCCCATCCAAAAAAAAGATTCAGCATCTCCCATCTCGATCGCTTTGCTTAGCCATTCAATGGCGTTAGCAAGAGAGTCTGCATTGTAAAAACGCCACCCAATTTCTCTAGTAACACTCACACCTCCTCTTTCAGCTGCTGCGATTAGATAATCAGCGCCTTTGTTTGGCTTGCCGTAATATTGATATACCCAGCCAACTTCAACCATCACGTCCAAGTCAAGCTTATCGACTGGCTGATTAGCCCAAGCTTTCGCCAGCTCTTGATCGGGCGCTTCATAAACATTAAACTCATTGGCAACCGCAACTGCTAATTGCGCGTTAGCACTACCGGCGTTTGCTGCCTTAAAGACCAAATCAATGACTTTTTGCAGGTCTTGATCAACGACGCGTCCGTAGTAATACAGGAGTGCCATTCTAAAAGTGGCTTCTATATCACCTTGCTCATAAAGCGGTGCCCATTCATTAAAGGCACTCACATGGTCGCCTTGATGAAAGGCAATGACACCTTCTTTTATTCCAGCGTTTGCGCTGCCAATAAAAACCCAAAGTATCAGGCCAAACTGAACAAATCTTTTTATCATTAATAGTAGAGTTAGGAAACCGAAATAATTAAATATACACTAACTGGCTATCAATAATGACAACTGCTAGAAACAAGTGATGCTCAATCATATTGCCTGCTAATATGTTATGCTTGATATTGTGCATTCTTCTTGGAGTCTACAATGAGTAAAATCTTGCTACCCCTGGCTATGGGATTTGAAGAAATCGAAGCCATTACTATCATCGATGTTTGTCGCCGCGCCGGTATCGATGTTGTTGTTGCTGGTGTTGGCACAACAACGGTTGTTGGCGCCCATTGTATTTCCATTGTTACGGATTGTTTAATCGATACCATTAAGGTGGATGAATTAGATATGGTTGTACTGCCCGGTGGCTGGGGCGGGACGGAAGTTTTGGCTGAAAATCTAAAGGTGCAAGCCATACTCAAACAAATGAAAAAGGATGACAAACACATTGGTGCAATTTGCGCTGCGCCCTATGCATTGAATCAGGCCGGCGTCTTAAGTGAAGAATTCACATGCTACCCAAGTGTCGAAAACAAAATTCACTTGGAAGGTTATCGGCCCGATCGAAGTACGATAGTAGAGGGTAAAGTTATAACATCACAGGGCGTGGGTACAGCGATAGAGTTTGCCCTTGAACTCGTCAGAATCCTTGAGGGCGAAAGTGTCTACCAGAAGCTAAAAGATAGCTTGCTGGTAGACCCATAGAATTAACTATCGGCAACCATAGTTTGGGTTTGTACACCCAGCATGTCCACACCAAGTCGCACACTCTGACCAGGTTGCAAAAATACAGGTTCAGGCTTAATGCCCATCCCTACACCGGCTGGTGTTCCTGTAGAAATAATATCACCCGGCTGCAGGCTACAAAACTGGCTTAAATAGCTCACCAAAAATGCAACACCATAAGCCATATTTTTTGTTGTACTGTCTTGGTAACGTTGGCCATCAACTTCTAGCCATAACCCCAATTGTTGTGGATCATCAACTTCGTCTTTAGTCACCAACCAAGGACCTATAGGGGCAAATGTATCGCAACTTTTACCCTTACTCCATTGACCTTTACGCTCTAATTGAAAAGCACGCTCTGAAACGTCATTAAGTACACAATAACCCGCAACATAATCCAAGGCATCCTCTTCACTAACGTATTTAGCAGTTTTGCCAATGACAACTGCCAACTCCACTTCCCAGTCAGTTTTTGTTGACCCTCTTGGGATAATAACGTCATCATTAGGACCGCAAATAGCACTGGTTGCTTTGGCAAAAATGATTGGCTCAGATGGTACCTGAGAACCGGTTTCTTCTGCATGGTCAGTATAATTAAGGCCAATACAAATAATTTTACCAACACCGCCAACGCAAGGGCCAATACGTAGGGAACCTGGAACTTTTGGCAACTGACTAGCATCAATTTGAGAAAGATTTGAAAGAGCGTCAGGGTGAAGAGAGTCACCTGCAACATCTTCAATAACACCACTAAGGTCACGAATGATGCCATTCATATCTAGTAACGCAGGTTTTTCCTCGCCCACAGGGCCAACTCTTAATAATTTCATAATAATCCTTGTTTCAAGACTCATATTATACAAATATTTAATTTCAACAAAGACCAGAGACTTGAGTAATTATCAAACTCAATATAAATTAAGTATAGTCATCATGCGATTTTCTCAGCCTATTATTGGCATAAAGATCAGGCTCTATATAAGTACAATGATCGCCATGAGTACTAAATTGATTTAGTCATTTTGATGTGATCAATGCCTGCTTCTTGGTACTTTTCACCAATACAAACAAAGCCTAAATTGCAATAAAAACGATGGGCATGCCACTGTGAGGAAAGCCAAACTTTCTTTAATTTCTGCTCTTTCGCGTGTTCAAGGAATTTTTGCATGATAAGCCTGCCAATGCCTTTACCTCGCTGATTATTGAGAACTGCAATTCTACCAATGTGACCATCCTCTAGCATTCTACCAGTGGCAATAGCAGAACCCTTTATTAAAACAACAACATGTATTGCCTTCTCATCAAGGCCGTCAATTTCAATGTCAATGGGTACAGATTGCTCTTTAACAAACACCTTATCTCTGACACTGCGAATAGCCTCAAAATGGGTCTGATAATCACAGATAACTATCTCAATAAAATCACTCTTCACATCTAGAGGCGCTTTGAAAAAACGTTAGGTTCAGCATTAATAACCAAGGAAGCGGCTCACAACCTCGATCCTCTTGGCAAACCATATACCACCTTGGTTCTGCTTTAGAATAGCAGTCAAAGCAATTACCGCCAAAACGATTCATTGTCTCTTTAGCGCCACGAGTGATAATGGTTGTTTCATCACCATCCACACCAAAAAAAAGAACTCCCAGTCATTAGTTTGCGGATTCCAGCCTTTAGCGCGTTTAACCATCGCTTCAATCGGCACCAATTGAATAATAGTACCCACCGGATACTCACCGCCATCACTTGAGTGGGCTACAGCTAAAGCCTCCTCTAAGTGACCTAACTTATTTGTGATGAAAAAGTTATTGATTTTACCCCAATCTTGAATGCACTCAAAATCGCCTGCTTGCATTTCTAAGTTCTCGACTAAGGTCATACTTTCCGCCATCAAAACAGACGCATAAAAAGATGTCAATAATAAACAAAAAACCTTAATCAATTTCATGGGGCGGCTGATCTCCATCATAGGTACGATAAAGACGCTGGGTTTTGTGCATCGAAGCAATACTACCCTGCCTAACTAATGTAATGTTTGCACTAAATCCCAGTTGTTCTCGAATAGTGAGCTTAATCTCATTGATAATACCAGCATGATTACTAGCATCAGCCTCATTTGAAACTTCCACTCGAATTTGTGGTGGGTAATCAATCGGTGGTGCAACGTTGAGGACAATATAAAACTCACCAGTGACACTTGGTTGCAGTGATAACAGTATTTTTTGCACGCCGCTTGGAAAAATATTCACCCCCTTAACCACGAACATATCATCACTACGACCCATTGTATGAAATCGAAAGCCAGTTCTACCACAAGCGCAGGGCTTGGTATAAACTTGAACCGAGTCATGCGTCCTAAAGCGAACCAAAGGACAAGCTTCATACATCAAAGTAGTAAACACCAATTCACCAATGACTCCATCAGTTTTTGGAATCACCTCAAGCGTTTCCGGGTTGATAAGTTCTGCAGCCAGAAGTCCTTGACCAAAAAAATGAAGACCTGTTTGGTACTCGCATTCACCACTTTGCGCACCCACTTCTGCGGCGCCGTATAAATCAGCCGTACGCATCCCCCAAATAGTTTCAATTTTTAGGCGGTAATCTGGCACTTGAAGTCCAGCTTCACCCGAAAAGAAACCTTTTGTTATATTAAGTTCTTTCGGTGAAATCCCTATTTCTTTTGCCCTCTCTGCCAAGTGAATCGCGTATGACGGTGTCGAATATAAACAAATATCCTCCTTGACTGAAGCCATCATCTTTAACAGACGGTTGGTTTGCCCTACACCATAGGGCAAAATAGCTGCGCCCAGTTTCTCAAACGAGTTTTGATCCAGCGTGCCACCAGCATACACAGAGTAATTAAAACAATTGATGACAAAATCATCTGGCCGACAACCCATTGCCCACAGAGCTCTCGCGCCCATCTCACTATAAGTATCTAAATCATTTTTTGTCAAGCCTAAGCGCAGTGGTTGGCCTGTGGTGCCTCCGGTGCCAACAATTCTTATAATTTCTGTGAGCGCTACAGATTGATTTACGCCCAAGAGTGCACCAGATCTTTGTTCGTTTGCTAATTCATCTTTTTCAGTAAAAGGCAGTTTTTGTAGATCATTCAAGTCTTGAATGTCATTCAAACCAACTCCAGCCTGGTGCCATTTTTCTCGATAAAAATCGTTAACCTGAAAAAGTTGAGATATTTTCGCTTTTAGGCGCTCACTTTCGAGATTAAACAGCGCCTCGTCAGGCATTGTCTCCAACGCCTCATTCCAGTATGAGTGGTCACTGTTCACTGTATTTACTTTTTTCTTGATTGTAAAAAATCAGCCATTGCTTTTTGCGTCTCTGGATGAGTAAAACAGGCAACATCCACGTCTTCTTCTAATGCTAATGTAGCATCAAAATCACTTTCAAGTGCAGCCAAATACCCTTTCTTAATAAAAGCTAAACCGTGCTTGGGAAACCTGGCAATGCGCACCGCTATATTAATCGACTCGTGCAACAGTGCTTCATCGTCAAACACTTGGGTAACCAATCCAATTCGTTCAGATTCGGTTGCATCAATAGGATCGGGAAGCATTGTCATGTGTAACGCTCTGCCATGACCAATCAGTCGAGGGAGGATATAGGTTAGACCGCCTGTTGGACTGAATCCAAGCTGTGCATCAGGAAGACCTAATTTAGCGGATTTGGCGGCAAAACGAAGATCGCATAATAGCGCTAATTCCAGTCCACCACCCAAGCAGTAGCCATTAATAGCGGCAATAATTGGCTTTTCACAATCACGCATCGCTTTAGCAAGTACTTGGTACGCATGAGCTGTTTTGCGAAACATCTCAGGCCTTGTATCTGACATCATATGCTTAATGTCACCACCTGCACTGAATGCCCGCCCGCTGCCGGTAATGACAAGAGAGTAAATTGCATTATCTTTGGCACACAGATTCACAGTGGACACTAGCTCGTCTAGAGTTTGTTTGTCTATCGCATTTAATATACGAGCGCGATTAAGTATGATTAAACCAACTTGATCTCGTTTTTCAAAAATAATTCTCTCTATCATTTCACCACCTTAAAAGAATATACTCTTATTATGTTTGCTTGAATCATACCTTTGTTGAAGGCGGTAATGGTTAAATTATTAAGAGGTCAAGACTAGGTTGATAGCCAGAGCAACATATACAAGTGCGGCAAATATATTAAGTCTACTGGCAACCGCCGGAGACCCACTTAAAAGGGGTTTTAAAAAGCTAGATAAATAGGCAATAAAACTGAAAATACAAAGCGCACAAAGGATAAAAATCAGACCAAGTACAAACATCTGAGTTGGTATGCTGCCATTATCAGGATGAACAAATTGAGGCAGAAAAACAAGAAAGAAAATAGCAATTTTGGGATTAGTGAGGTTCATCACAACGCCAGTAAGATAGAAAGAACCCTTGGGTTTGTCAGAACCCTTCAGGTCTATCTTTCCACTTCGTATTGCTCGGTAGGCAAGAAATACGAGATAACAAGCACCAATGATTTTTAGGCCTTGGAATGCAACATAGTTTGTTTGAAAAATAACGGCAACACCCAATGAAACGAAAATCGTATGCACAATTAAACCACTACACAGCCCCAGTGTAGTGAGTATGCCAACTCTCCAGCCTCTAATTGCAGATTGAGTCAGCACAAAAATATTATCGGGTCCTGGAACAAAGCTGAGAATCACTGAAGCACTGATAAAAGCCAAAATGGTTTCAATACTAAATAAATTCAAGACAGCTCTCTAGTTTGGTTTTTTATTACTTGCTGAATATTTCAGCAATATCTCTATAGGCTTTAAATTCAAGTGCATTACCCGATGGGTCTTTAATAAACATCGTTGTCTGCTCACTAGGCAATCTGGCATAACGAACGTGAGGCTCAATAATAAAAGTCGCGCCTGCTGATTTTAACTTCTCAGACAATTTTTGAAACTCACGCCATTCAAGCACACAGCCGAAATGCGGCATTGGCACAGCGATATTCTCAACCCTGGATTGCGTTTGACCAGGTGATACTATCTCACCTAAGTGAAGCGATAATTGATTGCCAAAAAAATTAAAGTCAACCCAAGTTTCCGTGCTACGCCCTTCCTCACAGCCCAAAAGATCGCCGTAGAATTGCCGAGAGGAATCAAGATCACCCACGGTATATGCCAAATGGAAAATACTCATGTCACTCGCTACAAATTAAATAATTAGTGATTATATCGAGAAACACGCTTATCGCACCAACTTTCAAAATGAAATACAGTTAGAGCCCCTTCACTAGACCAATAAGGATTAAAGCCAAACCCGTTACTCTATTTTACCAGAGTATTTTCTTTGGCTCGCGCAGCCACGATTTTGACAAGTGCGCCATTAGAGAATAAGCCGTCATAATGATAATATCAATGACAACCAATGTCGCCACAACAACACCACCTCAAATACACTAAACACCCTCAAGTCAACAAAAAGAGGAAAGCAATCAGAAAAACGGTGTCTTTAATGTTAGTTAAATCCACAAAAAATCCTTGGGAAAATGATTTTCCAGCCTTAAAAAACACTTTTAGACCTGCTTGTTGATATATCTAAACCTTAAACTTTCTGTCGCCACTGAATAACGCCAAGTGTTATAAGATATAACATAACTATGATTTTTATCACGTCAAAAGCGCCAGGAAAGTTAACAATCGACGCACCTAGGCCGCTCAGCACCAGTACGATCTGGCAAGCCAGCCACAGAAATCAAGGTAGGTTTAAAGCTAAGTTGAGAACTCTGAATCATGGTAAACAACGCCCTAGACCGGGGAGAAATACTAACAAGAAAGCCAGTAGAAACCAAACTTAACCAAGTTGAAAATTCCATTAAATCGCCTAAATAATTTATTGATTAGAATCGTGCTGACAGCTCCAGCAATAATCAAAAGTAGCATCGTTCATCTCATTGCAGTTCTGACACTGCCACTGGGACTTATCCAAATCTTTGCTTAAGTCTTCGACAAGCTGGCTTGCACGCGAACAATCCTTATCATTAACAACCCAAACTTCTGGCCAAGTCTCAATTGGCGCGAGCTGTCCTGCACCGCCAGCCGCATATTGGTTTCTAGTAATAACTTCAATGTCGTTTTGCAAAAGATGATTGGCAACGGTTGCTACCAATGCGTGATTGTCGTGGGTATAAACCAGCTTCATTTGAATGACAAACTAAAACTAAATTATATCATTAGCTCAACACCAATGCTGCCAAACCTAGAAAGGCAACAAAGCCAATAACGTCGGTAATTGTCGTTAAGATAACCCCTCCAGCCAACGCTGGATCAATCTTAAGCTTAGTTAGAAACAACGGTAAAAAGGCACCGGAGAATGCTGCAATAATCAAATTAACAATAATCGCTATGCCAATAACGATACTTAAGCCGATGTCACCAAACCAATAGAAGGTCACTACTGCAATCACAATCGACCAACAAATACCATTAAGTACACCAATAGACACTTCCTTATTAATCAAAGACTTAATATTGGCTGTTGTCACCCTACCGGTAGCTATGCCTCGAGTGACTAAAATCAAGGTTTGTGTTCCCGCAATACCTCCCATACTGGCAACCACAGGCATAAGTATTGCGAGCGCAATTTTTTGCTCTAAAGTTGCTTCAAACAGAGCAATAAAAGAAACGGCAATAAAAGCAGTGATTAAATTCACCCCAAGCCAAATACTGCGTCGTTTTGTGCTTTGAACGATGGGTGCAAACACATCTTCTTCTTCGCCCAAGCCCACCATTGACATCACCGAATGTTCGGCTTGATCACGAATAACATCCACCACATCATCAATGGTAATTCGCCCAACAAGCTGATTATGTTCGTCAACAACAGGCGCTGAGATTAAATTTCTTTGTTCAAATAAGGTTGCCACCACAGCCTCATCCGTATCGGCAAGAATCGGTTTTGACGCCTCTGTGTTAACTAAAGTCATAATCGCCTGCTCAGGCTCTTCAGTCAAAAGCGTGGAAATGTATAGCGAGCCAAGATAATTAAAATTACGATCAACAACAAAAATCTTGTCGGTATCAACCGGCATCTCCTTAAGCAGCCTTAAATAACGAATAACAGTACGTACGCTCACATCAGAGCGCACAGTGATAAAGTCGGTGTTCATTAAGCCACCGGCCGAATCTTCAGGGTAAGTTAGGACTTTTTTAAGGCGCTCTCGGTGCTTGTAATCAAGTGTTAACAACAAACTGTGAACAGCCGTTTCTGGCAAGTTGGGCACAATATCCGCCAAGTCGTCCGTATCCAAGCCCTCTGTTGCCTTGACCAGTTCATCAACCGACATTTCATCAATCAGTTGTGTCTGCACATCCTCGTTCACTTCTTTAAGAGCCTCACCTTGGACACTGGGCTCAATTCGAGGCCAAATCAGCGAACGATCTTTGGGTGGCAGAGCTTCTAGTAATTTGGCAACTTCGCTGGGGTGTAGCTCATTTAGTTGAGCGCTGGCCTCCTCTAGAAGAGAGGCCTCAAGTGCATTCATTAATTGTTGTAAGCACTTCTCAAAAGAAGCGCGTCCAATCTCAGCCATAATTACAATCCGTCACAAAACCATGGTTGACAGAGCCCACCATAATCAAAAAAGAGCTTATTATAATTTATATGAATAGCCTCTGTGGCTATGTAGTTTTTCTTTGTGTTTAATGATTTGAGAATCTAGCTTATTAACCAACTGATCAATAGAAGCGTACATGTCGCTACTCTGCGCTTTTGCAAATAAATCAGCGCCACTCACATGGATCGTTGCCTCAGCTTTTTGAACATCCTTTTGCACTTCCAGAATCATATTGACGTTAATAACGTGGTCAAAGTGATGTTTAATTTTGGAAAGTTTTTCGGTTGAATGCTCTCTAAGGGCTGGTGTGATGTCTAAATGATGGCCTGATATGTTTAATTGCATAGGTTCTCCTTGAGTAATTTGATTAAATTAAAGGCATCTCTATTGTGTCATAAATCATTGATAAATACTGAGTTATTTATCTTTTTTTTATCAAAATTACAGAATTTGAAATAAACGGAATTAGGATATAATTTACATTTTTAAAATTAAATAAAAAGTTCATTTATGAATTCAATGGTACTATTAGATAGAGAATGCTTACGAAGATATAGATCTCAAAGAGATATATCAATGGCGGCTATTTTGCACTAATTTAAACAATAATGTAGTTTCATAAGCCCCATTTGGGGCTTTTTTACTTTTGGAAACCTTTATTCTAGGAAATTTATTATGTCACATTTAATGTCTAACTACCTTCCCCTTGATGTTACTTTTACTTCGGGTAAGGGCTGCTGGTTAAAGGATAACAAGGACCAACAATACTTAGATTGTCTTTCAGGTGTTGGTGTTGTTAATTTGGGCCATTGCCATCCCACAATTACTAAGGCAATTGCCGAGCAAGCCAGTACATTGCTCCATACTTCAAACTGGTATCACATTGAAAACCAGGAGATACTTGCTGAGCGCTTATGTAGTGCTGCCAATATGGATAAAGTATTTTTCGGCAATTCAGGGGCCGAGGCTAACGAAGCAGCAATTAAAATTGCTCGTCTTTATGGCAAGAGCAAGGGTATTGAAAACCCTATTATTCTTACCGCCAAACAAAGCTTTCACGGTCGCACCATGGCCACATTGTCAGCAACCGGCAATAGCAAAGTACAGGCAGGATTTGCACCACTGGTCAGCGAATTTATTCATGTTGACTTTAATGATATCGATGCAATTAAAGCATTTGATGAAAATAATAATGTTGCTGCTGTGATGCTGGAACCTATTCAAGGTGAAAGTGGTGTCATTATTCCAGCGGATGATTACCTTAATGTTGTTCAGTCAATTTGTAATAATAATGACTGGCTATTAATACTTGACGAGGTGCAAACCGGTATTGGACGTACTGGAAAGCTTTTTGCTCATCAATACAACAACATCACCCCTGATGTAATGACTTTGGCAAAAGGGCTGGGAAATGGTGTACCGATTGGGGCATGTTTGACAAAAGGTGTGGCTAGTGAACTGTTGGTGCCTGGCACTCATGGTTCAACCTTTGGCGGCAACCCACTGGTGACAAAAGTCGCTCTGTGCATTTTAGACGTGTTTGACAACGACAACATTCTTGAAAATGTCAACAGCCAGAGCACCTACATCCATTCACAACTAAGCGTGGCCCTTAAGGATCATTCTGCGGTTAAAGAAATTCGTATCAAAGGCTTAATGATTGCAATTGAGCTGAATGTTGACTGCTCAACATTATTACAAAAAGCACTTGATGACCACATCTTAATCAACATCATAGGCAATACTATTAGAATGCTACCACCACTTATTATTAACAAAGAAGAGGTGGATATTATGCTGGAAAAAATAATCAAATTAATCAACAACGCGAGCACGTGATGGCAAAACATTTTATTGATTTAGACGACCATTCATTCAAAGAACTGCAAGGCATTATTGATAACGCCATTGCACTTAAAAAATCTCATCAGTCAGGTGAGATAAACGAGTCATTAAAAAACAAAACTCTGGCAATGATTTTTGACAAACCATCCACCCGTACTCGCGTGTCATTTGAGGCAGGCATGACTCAACTTGGTGGTCATTCTCTGTTTCTATCTGATAAAGACATTCAAATTGGTCGCGGTGAACCAATTACTGACAGTGCAATTGTTATTGGCTCAATGGTTGATGCTGTAATGCTTCGCGTCTCCTCCCATGAAGATATCTTAACTTTTTCAAAGCACGCAAACACACCTGTTATCAATGCCTTGTCAGACCAATCTCACCCTTGCCAAATGCTGGCGGATTTGATGACTTATCAAGAGCATCGTGGTTCTATTAAAGGTAAAAAAGTTGTTTGGATTGGTGACGGCAATAATGTTTGTCAAACCTACATGCAAGCAGCAGAAATTTTTAGTTTTGAGCTAATCATCTCCACGCCAAAAGGTTATGAAGCAGCGCAAGATTTTGTCGATAAATACCAAAATAATATCAGCTATAGCTTAAATCCATTTGAGGCCTGTAAGGGTGCCGATCTAGTAGTAACTGATGTTTGGGCAAGTATGGGCATGGAATCAGAGCAAAAAGCGCGAGAATTGGCTTTTAAGGACTTTCAGGTAAACCTTCAAATGATGTCAGTTGCTGATGAAGGCGCCTTATTTATGCATTGTCTACCTGCGCACCGTGGTGAAGAAGTAAGTGCCGAGGTCATTGATGGCAAGCAAAGCGTGATTTGGGACGAGGCTGAAAATCGCTTACATGCTCAAAAAGCACTATTGCTGTATTTAATCAACAGCTAATCGTTTTCAGCAAGTTTGAGTTTAGCCTCTTGATAAAATTTAACGCCCCGCTCAATTTTATCGCGACCTTTAGATACTCGCCAACGATTGGTGTCTCTCAGAGAGTAAACACAACCACAATACTCTTGCTGATAAAATTCTTCCTTTTTTGAGAGCTCTAGCATTCTCGAAGAGCCGCCCTTCTTGCGCCAGTTAAAGTCCCAGTAAGGAACATCATAAAGTGCACCAGATCGATGACCACAGCCATTGATTTGATTCATATCTTTCCAGCGAGAAATACCTAAGGTGGATGATATTAGATCGTAACCATGCTCTTTGGCATATTTGGCAGTAACCTCAAAACGCATATCGAAGCACGTTGTGCAACGCGTGCCGCGCTCGGGCTCATTTTCCTGACCTTTGGTTCGCGCGAACCATTCGTCCTTATCATAATCACCGTCAATAATTGCCATACCGAGTTTCTTCGCAAAACGGACGTTTTCTTCTTTACGAAGTTCATACTCATCCACAGGATGAATGTTTGGGTTGTAGAAAAAGATAGTGGTTTCAATATTTGCACCCGCTAATGCCTCCATTATTTCTCCCGCACAGGGTGCACAGCAAGAATGCAACAATAAACGCTTCTCACCATTCGGTGGACTAAGTTTTGGGCGCTCATACGCATCAAGAGAATAATCTACTTTAGACACTTTTTTATCTCTTTCAGTACTTCCCAGGCCTCTCTTTTAAGGGTGGGATTAGTGAATATTTCATGAGGATGGAAAGTTGTAAAAACATGATCTAAAGTCGATTTAAGAGTCTTATCCATTATTAGAATCGCATTTGCAGGATTATTCTCAATGACAGAAGAAAGTGTATTTTTTGTCGCGCAAACACATTTAACCTCACTCATGGGTAAGCCAATAGCGCCCAACATTTTTTCAAGCAAATCGTAACAGTGACCTGATCGGCAAAAAGAATGCTCTTTGCCAGTTTCGATCACCAAACACTTAACAGGTTCAGATATCGCTTTGTTACTTTCATTTGTCACATAAAGAAACCCAGGAATACCCAGAGCTTTCAGATAGTCTTGTCTGGTCTCGGGCGTCATATCTGTGGATGTGCCCTTTCAACATGATCCATGACTTTATTAAGAGCATGAATATAGGCTTTCGCAGAAGAAGTAATAATGTCAGTATCAACACCTTGG
>ERZ813253.158-NODE-158-length-27315-cov-4.453913_pt1 | contig 27315 bp, 29 predicted proteins | sample MGYA00520893_ERZ813253 | MGnify/ENA primary metagenome ERZ813253 (study PRJEB31669, sample SAMD00080414) | marine metagenome | biome: oceanic hadal pelagic zone biome; feature: marine hadalpelagic zone; material: sea water | place: Pacific Ocean:Izu-Bonin Trench...
CAGCTTGTGAACAACTGAGACCTTTGCTGGTGACATCAACAACTACCTGATGGGTGTCTGTCCCACCAGAAACAATGCGAAAACCTTTTTCTGCAAGTCTTTGCGCAAGTAATTTCGCACTGGCTAGAGTTTGCCGCTGCACATTAATAAAATTAGCTTCTTGGGCAAGTTTTGCAATGGTTGCCTTTCCCGCAATATTGCTGACAGAACTGGTACCCTGAGTGCCAGGAAAAACTGCTTTATCTAGCGCTTCAGCATATTCTTTCCTACAAAGAACGACCCCTCCTCGGCCTCCCATCATAGTTTTAAAAGTTGTAAAAGAAACAAAATCCGCGTAGGGTAGAGGACTCGGGATCAATTTTGCAGCAACCAATCCAGCTATATGGGCCATATCTACAAACAAATACGCGCCCACCGATTTGGCAATTTGAAACATTCTTTCGTAGTCAATAAGACGGGGGTACGAGCTTGCCCCGGCAACGAGCATTTTAGGTTTATATTTGTAAGCATGTTCAGTCAAAGCATCGTAGTCAATCAGCTCTGATTCAAGATTAACATCGTAATGCTGAAAAAGAAAGCACTTACTTGTCATTGAAGACGAGTGACCGTGTGTTAAATGGCCTCCATGAGCAAGGTTCATAGCTAGGACTTTATCACCAATGTTCAAAACTGAATAATAAACAGCAAAATTAGCGGAAGAGCCTGTGTGGGGTTGAACATTCGCATGCTCTGCATCAAATAATTCTTGAAATCTTTGAATAGCTAATGTTTCAATAGTATCAACAAATTCACAGCCAGCATGATACCTTTTCCCGGGGTAGCCCTCGATTGTTTTGTGATTCAACACTGAACCCATTTCTTCAAGAATGGATTTGGGCATGTGTGTTTCGGATGCAACAAGGTCTATTGTGTTTTCGATCCTTTGTCCTTCTTTTTGAATTAATTCAAAAATACGTGGGTCGCTAGCCTCTAATTCTCTCATCCTTTCTCCTAGATAGTCATCTTAAAGGGGTGTGTATGTTTGATGGCTTAAAGAGCGTTATCCGCTTTAGCCGCAAAAACAAAATCACTCTCGGTTAAGCCATCAATTTTGTGCGTCCAGATAGTCACTTTAACCTTGCCCCAAGCGAGAAAAATATCGGGATGGTGATTTTGCTTTTCTGCCAATTCGCCCACTGCATTGGTAAAATCCAGCGCTTTTCTAAAATTGCTAAACTTATACGTTTTCTCTAGATGATGCTCGTCAACCACATCCCACTCATTACCAAGCTCAGTTTGTAGATTGACAAGCGCCTTACCAACAAGCTTCGGCACCCAACCGCTACAAGCCACACATTCTTTTTCTGATAAATTACTCATATTAATTCTCCGGTATTACCATTGTTTATCGAAAAAATTCAATCTAAAACCCACTCTTACATAGATTCATAAGAAGACCCCATGGCAGACTCCAAGTCATTCATTAGCTTAATAGAATAAACCATCCAAGCGCATGATGCAATGAGTAGAAGGGCGATAAGATTGATTGTCTTATAACATTTCACATAAGCTATAAAAAAAAACATACAAGCCTTGCAAAAGAGGAGTGAACAAACTGCTATACCACCAGTACGCAAACACCACAAACAAGCAATTAACAATAAGCCCCAACCAAACTAGGACATGCCACCAAGTGGTGTATTGCTCTTTGATTCTTTGAATAGTGCTGCTACTTATACCCATTATTTCTCAAAAAATAAATATAAAACTCTGCACGAAACCCAGCTCACGTTGTTGTTTGGCTTCTTGGCTAATATTGTACTTAAGCTGAAATAAAAAGGCTTGAAATCACCGAAAAAGATTAAAGCCAATACCAAACCAACGCTGCGCTGCGCTCAAGCCAATGCGCAAGCGCTGAGTTGTTGCGCATAAATTATGTTAAACCCTCACCCAAAAATACCAATCCGCATTCGATAATGAGTGCATTGGTGATGACGACTAAACCCAAGAATATAAACTGCCAAAAATAGTTACCGACATCCTTATCAATAAATTGAGAGATAAATGCCAAAAAGAAAGGTGTGGTTTTGGATTAAGTAAATCCACCAAAATAGCCTGATAATAAATACGCCAGGCTGAGTGGCGCCTCATTGGCGCACTTTTTTCCTCATTATGGTTGTCGGGCAACTTAAACGTTGCAGCAATAGTAACATAACCCAAATAGACTAAATAAAATGCCCCAGCCCACTCAATCACATTAAAAATATCGGGAGAGATTTCAAGGTTGGCTGACAAGCCCAGCCAAACTGGTATGCACCACTGCATAAACTGATCGACGACAACAAACCGGCACGACGCCCTTGGGCGATAGTCTTGGACATAATGTACATCGTGTCAGGCCCGGGGGCGATGTTAAGAATGGTGCAGGCCGTTATAAAAAATCACAACTGCTCAGCTGACATAGCTAAAGACCCTTTGCAATAATCATTTATTGAGCTCGTTGTAGGTCATCAACGATGAAGTGTCGCTGTAGGTGTGGCCTTTGTCCATTAAATTGACATAGCGATCGTAGACCTCTTGGGTGAAGTTCAGCTGAGATTTATTGTCTTTGGCTCGATCCAAGCAATAGCCCAAATCTTTCACCATCCATTTGATGGCAAAGCCAAAATCAAATTCGCGTCTGTGCATGGTGCTTGCACGATTGTCCATTTGCCAAGATTGCGCTGCGCCCCCTGAGATTGCAGACAATAAGCTGTCCATATCCATGCCTTCTGATTCGGCAAACAACAGACCCTCAGATAAACCCTGTAAGAGCCCTGCAATGCAAATTTGATTGACCATTTTTGCCAGTTGACCGTATCCAGCCCCGCCCATATAGCTGATGTTTTTCGAGTACGATTCAATGATTGGCGTTGTGCATTCTAAAGCGCCCTTGTTGCCACCCGCCATCACGCTCAACACACCATTAACAGCGCCTGCCTCACCACCGCTAACAGGCGCATCAACAAAACTAACATTCTTTTCTTTTAAAGCTTCGCTCAAATGTATAGCTAATTTAAACGAGGTAGTTGTGTGATCAATAAATATCGCACCTTCTTTGAGGTGTGGGTAAAGGCCAGTGTCTGAAAAAACTATTTCCATCATGTCTTCATCCCGCCCAGCACACGTCATGACGACATCCGCATCAGATACCGCCTCTTCAAGCGTCATTACCATCTCGCCAGTGAACTCTTTCAGCCACTGCTCTGCTTTCGCACTTGTGCGGTTATAAACCTTAACATTTGCCAAACTCGATTTGGATAAATGCCCCGCCATATGGTAACCCATTGTGCCAAGACCGATGAAAGTCACGTTTCTTTTATTGCTCATAATTAACCTTTGATTGTTTGTTTGGAATTATACGACTAAATTTGACGTTATCATGCTCTGATAAATCAAACAATTTTTAAATTTGACAGCAAAAAGCACCGACTAAAATTTACGAAATAATACCCTAGGGCAGTCTCTCTTGCACTCAAAGAGCACAAGAGTCATTGAATCGGTACTGTCGTACCAATTAATTCAGCTATACCTAACGGCAATTCACCTCCTAAAATATGGGTGAAATTACCAATATTTTGATGAAAATAGCCATTTTATGGCTAATAATGGCTATTTTTTGATATTTTCTAATCTAATTTGACTATTTTTTAATATTTTTTCTATTTTTTATGAAAAAACCAGAATATTGGCAAGAATCAATCGATTATCTCTGCCAAAAAGACAAAAAACTAGCAATAATTATTAAAAAACACAATGATTGTGTTTTAACGGTGCGCAACAATGCACTAGAGTCTCTCTTAGGCTCGATTGTAGCGCAACAAATATCCGTCAAAGCTGCTGCAAGTATCTGGGGAAGAATCATTAATATCGTTGGCGAAATAACAACATCAAACGTACTTGAAGCTGGCTTTGATAAATTAAGAGCATGTGGACTGTCTAATCAAAAGGCTCAGTATTTTGTTAATATTGCTGAACACTTTAAAATCAATCAAATCAATGATGCCACCCACTGGCAACATCGTGATTACGCTGAAGTGTGCGATGAACTAATCAGTATTAAGGGTGTTGGTCCTTGGACGGCACAAATGTTTGGCATGTTCTATCTAATGGAGCCTGACATTTTTCCATTTAAAGATCTCGGCATTATCAGAGCGATTAATCAGCTCTATTCAAGTCCCGATAAAGATTTAGAAATGAGAGAAATTATTGATATCTCAAATCAATGGCAACCTTATCGAACGATCGCCTCTCTATTCCTTTGGCGCTCGGTTGATAATTAAGACTCTAACGCTTGTACGACTTTGTCGCCCATCTCTTCCGTCCCAACAACCGTATCACCTTTAACAGCAATATCGCCAGTACGATAACCTAGATCTAACACAGTGTTAACCGCTGCTTCAATCTTGTCTGCTAAATTCGTCTGTTTAAGTGAGTAGCGCAACATCATCGAAACCGAAAGAATGGTTGCTAATGGGTTAGCAATGTCCTTGCCAGCAATGTCTGGTGCAGAGCCGTGAATTGGCTCGTACATACCGTAGTTGTCTTTGTTAAGAGATGCGGATGGCAACATGCCAATCGAGCCTGTCAACATCGCGGCACAATCTGAAAGAATATCACCGAAAAGGTTACTTGTCACCATCACGTCAAATTGTTTTGGCGCTTTAACCAATTGCATTGCAGCGTTGTCAACGTACATGTGTGAAAGCTCTACATCTGGATAGTCCTTGGACACTTCTTCCATTACCTCGCGCCACAGTTCGCATATTTCAAGCACGTTGGCTTTGTCGACCGAACAAACGCGCTTATCTCTTTTTTGTGCAATTTGGAATGCGGAATGACCAATACGGGCAATTTCTGATTCGAAATAAGTGGCGGTGTTGACACCAAAGCGTTGGCCATCTTTCACCTCGATGCCACGAGGTTCACCAAAGTAAATACCGCCGACCAATTCACGCACGATCATTAAGTCCAAGCCAGAAACAAGATATTCTTTAAGTGACGATGCGCCCGCTAATTGCGGATAAAGAATCGCAGGACGAAGGTTGGAGAATAAATCCATTTCCACTCGAAGACCAAGCAAGCCGCGTTCTGGGCGAAGCTGTCGGTCTAGCGCTTCCCATTGGTATCCACCAACAGCACCAAGCAGAATAGAATCGCATTCTTTAGCTGCTTTTAATGTTTCTTCCGGTAATGGTGAGCCGGTTTCGTCGTAAGCACTACCACCGATTAAGCCGTGAACAAGGTTCATACCCAAATTATTATTAGCGTTCAGTGAATCGATCACTTTTAATGCTTGCGTGACTATTTCACTACCGATGCCATCACCTGGTAGAACTAATATTTTTGACATGACTTAACCTTGAATTAATAACTGTGTGTGCATTGTACTAGAGGTGCCTTGATGAGAATTATTTTTTCATTATGGCAAAGCAGTTTGAGGAAAGCTGGGCTTTCCTCAATTGAAATTATTAGAGATCTGCTGGTGCAATATTTTTTGTCAGGGGAAGGTTGAACCTTCCCCATAATGTTGGTAAATGGATTTTATTCGCCCTTTTTTGAAGAAGTCATAGCACAAAAGTCAAGCGCACTAGACCTCGACCATTTCAAACTGGCCTTTACTCGCCCCACAATTCGGACACACCCAGTCCTCAGGCACATCTTCCCAAAGAGTGCCCGGCGCAAGCCCTTCTTTAGGTGCGCCTTTAGCCTCACTGTAAACCCAGCCGCAAATAATACATTCGTATGTTTTCACTTTTATACTCCGGAGACAAAAAAAGGGAGTTGAAGCTACCCCTTTTTTTAGTTTGGAGACCTAAAGGTCGTCAGCGTTCTTTGCCAAGTAAGCTGCAATACCGTCTGGTGATGCTTCAATACCTTCGTCACCTTTGTTCCAACCCGCAGGGCAAACTTCACCTTGGCTTGTGTGGAACTCTAACGCGTCAACCATACGCAACATCTCGTCAACATTTCTACCCAGAGGAAGATCGTTCACTACTTGGTGACGAACATCAAAGTTCTCATCGATTAGGAAAGAGGCTCTGAGTGCAATACCGTCTGGATGAACAACACCGTAAGCTTCCATAATTGAATGATCCATATCAGCAACTAATGGAAAGTCAATGGCACCGATACCGCCGTCATTGATTGGCGTGTTACGCCACGCGTTATGAGTAAATCTTGAGTCGATTGAGACACCGACCAATTCAACACCACGCTCAGCAAAAGCAGCGACACGGTGATGGTGTGCCAAAATTTCTGATGGGCAAACAAAAGTAAAGTCTAGTGGGTAGAAGAATAAAACAATCTTTTTGCCTTTAAGGCTAGACAGTTGAAAATCTTCTACGATTGCACCGTTTGCTAAAACAGCAGTTGCTGTAAAATCTGGTGCTTGTTGCGTTACTAATACGCTCATGGCTTGCTCCTAAATTAATGTGAAAAACCTGATAATTATACAATTTTTTTACTTTACCTGAGCCCTAAAATCGTTACAAATTAAATGCTTTAGTGCCTTTGTCACTCGACTCGCTGATATTTAAGACAAACCTGTATAAAATATCAGAAACCTCTGCAACAAGTGTTTCTTTAATGCTAAAAATTTACAACACCCTCAGCAACAAAAAAGAAGTTTTTCAGCCGATCAATCCCGATAATATTGGGATTTATGTTTGTGGTATGACGGTCTACGATTATTGCCACATGGGTCATGCAAGAGTTTTGGTGATGTTTGATGTCATTACTAGGCATCTTCGACGCAATTTTCCTGAGGTTAAATACGTCAGAAATATTACCGATATTGACGACAAAATTATCAACCGTGCGATTGAAAACAAAGAGGATATTTACACCCTAACGCAGCGTTTTATTGACGCCATGCACGAAGATGAGCGAGCATTAGGCATACTGGATCCTGATGTCGAGCCACGTGCCACGGAATCGATCGATCAAATGTTTTATATGATTGAGGCCCTTATCAACAAGGGTGTTGCCTACCAGGGGAAAAATGGTGATATTTATTACTCGGTAAGAGATTTCGAGAATTACGGAAAACTTTCGGGAAAAAATCTGGACGACTTAGAAGCCGGCGCTCGTGTTGAAGTTGAGAGCGATAAAAACGACCCTTTGGATTTTGTTCTGTGGAAGATGGCCAAGCCCGATGAACCAAAATGGTCATCGCCATGGGGTGATGGTCGACCAGGCTGGCATATCGAATGCTCGGCAATGGCAACCCATCATTTAGGCAATCATTTCGACATTCATGGCGGCGGCATGGACTTAACATTTCCACACCACGAAAACGAAATTGCTCAATCCGAAGGTGCGAATGACTGCACTTTCGTTAACACTTGGATGCATCTCGGTTTCGTCAAAATTAACGATGAAAAAATGAGTAAATCGTTGAATAATTTCTTCACTATTCGTGGTGCGTTAAAAAAATATGACGGCGAATCACTGCGTTACTTCATTATGAGTAGCCATTACCGTTCACCGCTTAGCTTTAGCGATGAAAACCTTTCTAATGCCAAAACTGCGCTCACGCGTCTCTACACCGCAGTGCGCGGCTTAAGCGCAAGCGACTCTGCAATGAACGAAGTGGCAATGCGCTTTGATTATGAGAATCGTTATAACGCAGCACTTGATGATGACTTTAATACACCAATTGCACTTAGCATCCTTTTCGAGGTTGCCAAACACATAAACACCCAGCGTGAAAAAGACCTTGATCAAGCCGGCGCTCTAGCGCAACTCCTGAGAAAACTAGGTGGCTATATTGGCATCCTTGAAAGTGATGCAGAGGTCTTCCTTAAGCGTGGCGTAGCACTCTCCGATGATGAGATTGATGACAAGATTCGCCAAAGAGATAACGCCAGAGCAGCAAAAGACTTTGCTATGTCGGATCAAATTCGGGATGAACTCATGGCGCTTGATATTATTCTTGAAGACAGTTCAAATGACACCACTTGGCGTAGAAAATAATCCCTCAGTGGTCATCGATTGGGAAGAAATTGACACCATTCTGCTGGACTTGGACGGCACATTACTGGATCTTAATTTTGACTTGCACTTTTGGTTGGAGTATCTGCCCTTGGTATACTCAGAAAAACACAATATCAGTCTCAAGGAAGCCAAAGACATCATTATACCGATGCTCAACGCCGAAATGGGTAAGCTCAATTGGTATTGTCTGGATTATTGGCAAGCCAAATTCGAGATGGATATTGTCCAGCTTAAGCAAAACATTTCTCATTTAATTCAGATACTACCCCACGTTGAAGACTTCTTACGTGAAGCGCGAGCTAACAATAAAAGAATTATTTTGGCCACCAACGCTCACCGAACAACCATCAAGCTCAAAATGGCAATCGTTCAGTTGGAGGGTTATTTTGACGGTATTATTTCCTCACACGATTATGGCGTTGTCAAACAAGAACTAGAGTTCTGGACACATCTTGCATCTGAGCTCAAACTAAATAAAGAGCGAGCAATCTTTTTTGACGACTCTTTAGATGTTTTAAAATCTGCTAGGCAATTTGATATAAAACACATTGTTGCTATTAGTAAACCAAGTTCTAAGAAAGAATCAAAAACAGTGCCTGGTTTTATCAACATTGTGGATTTTTCTGAGGTCTTACCCATTGGTGCCAAGTAAACCGACTGAAATTAAGACAAAATAATTAACCCAGACTATAAAATAATTTTATGGCAAACTGATATACTTTCTCGCAGTTATAGAGAGCTTTATTGGCTTGCTTAAGGATACTCAATCAAATAACGAAACTCAAAGAGAGCATCATGAAAAACGCTTTTTATGCACAATCGGGCGGCGTGACTGCAGTTATCAACGCAACTGCTTGTGGATTGATTGAAACCAGCCGCAAACATTTAGACAAAATTGGCACAGTCTATGCCGGCGAAAATGGAATTATTGGCGCTCTTACCGAGAACTTAATCGACACTTCGCTTGAAACCGATGCGGACATCGCCGCACTGAAGCACACACCGTCTGGAGGCTTTGGCTCATGCCGCTATAAGATGAAATCGTTAGAAGATAATAAAGCGGAATACGAGCGCCTTATCGAAGTCTTTAAAGCGCACGATATTGGGTATTTTTTCTACAACGGTGGTGGCGACTCAGCAGATACTTGCTTAAAAATTTCGCAATTATCCAAGCATATGGGTTATCCAATTCAGGCAATTCATATACCCAAAACGGTTGATAACGACTTGCCCATAACAGACAACTGCCCTGGCTTCGGTTCGGTTGCGAAATACATTGCCGTATCCACAATGGAGGCCAGCTTTGATGTGGCTTCAATGTGCGCTACCTCTACTAAAGTCTTTGTTCTTGAAGTAATGGGTAGACACGCAGGCTGGATTGCAGCTGCTGGCGGCATGGTTGGCGACTCTATCCCTGTCGTGATTCTTTTCCCAGAAGTGAAATTTGATGAGAAAGCTTTCATAGCAAAAGTTGACAACAACGTCAAAGAGTTTGGCTACTGCACAATTGTAGTTTCCGAAGGCACAAAATGGCCAGACGGTCGCTTCCTTGCAGAGCAAGGCACACGTGATGACTTCGGTCACGCCCAACTCGGTGGTGCTGCACCTGTGGTTGCCAATTTAATTAAAGACGCGCTAGGCTACAAGTACCACTGGGCTGTTGCTGATTATCTTCAACGCTCCGCACGTCATTTATCGTCCAATTCCGATGTTGAGCATGCCTACGCACTCGGGCAAGCAGCGGTTGAAATGGCGCTTGAAGGTATGAACTCAGTAATGCCAGTAATCATTCGCACATCAAACAACCCATACACTTGGGAGATTGGCGTAGGCGAGCTAAAAGACGTTGCCAATGTTGAGAAAATGATGCCACAAGACTATATCTCGGCTGATGGATTCTCAATTACTGAAAAATGTCGCGAATATATAGCACCGCTCATTGAAGGCGAGAATTATCCTCCGTATAAAAATGGCTTGCCAGATTACGTCGTACTGAAGAAATTAAAAGTCGCACAAAAACTACCAATATTTAAAATTTAAGCGTTCAACATAGAAATCACCATGAACATTATCCTATTAGGACCGCCGGGTGCAGGTAAAGGCACCCAAGCTACTCACATTTGTGAGAAATTCAGTATTCCACAAATCTCAACGGGCGATATGCTGCGTGCTGCAGTCAAAGCTGATACACCCTTAGGCGTTGAGGCAAAAAAAGTCATGGATCATGGTGGCTTGGTGTCGGACGACATCATTATCGGCCTAGTTAAAGAGAGAATTCAAGAATCTGACTGTGAGAATGGATATTTACTGGACGGCTTTCCACGCACCATTGGTCAGGCCGATGCCCTAAAAGCAGATGGTGTTGCTATCGATCACGTCATTGAAATTCAAGTCCCCAATGAAGATATTGTTGCAAGGATGTCTGGCAGACGTGTGCATTTAGCGTCAGGCAGAACATACCACATTATATTTAACCCGCCAAAAGTCGAAGGTAAAGATGACCAAACAGGCGAGCCATTAACCCAAAGAGCCGACGACCTTGAAGAAATTGTCCGTGATCGATTGGGTATTTACCACGAACAAACCCAACCTTTGGTTGACTACTACAGCGACGACGCGCTTGAAAGCCTAACTGGATTAAAATATTCTGTAGTGAGCGGCGTTGGTGCATTATACGAAGTGAAGAAAAGAATTTCCGAAGCACTGGACAGCTAAACGCAAGCTAATTGCGAATATCAAAACCTTGATATGAGTCGGATGCCTCAGAGCTTTCAACGATGACTTGTTCCACCTTGGCAAACTTTGGGCCGTTGTGAAGCCAGCTAACGAATTGCTCTAAGCACTCCTCAAAGCCTTCAGCCTGAAGATAAACATCACCGTCTGTGGTATTTCTTACCCAGCCTGTTATACCCAGTTTGACAGCCTCAGCTTGCGTTGAAACCCGAAAACATACACCCTGAACTCGGCCGACAACTCTCGCTTTAATTGCGCGCTTCATTGACTACATTTTGATTTTAAATTTGACGCGCGTTGTACCATCTTCAGACCCTTTAACGATGACTTTCTCGTTAACAATGTCATAGTCCATTGTTTCACCACTAAAGGATTCAAAGCCCTGCACCAGACGAGCGCCGCCTTTGAGAAACACCAAACCGTTTGCCACATCATAGATGATTAACTGTGCAATGGCCTCAATAAAGCGAGGTTGATTTTGTTGGCTTTGAGAATATTTAGCTGGTTTTTCTTTCGTTCCTTCGGCTACAACTTTAAGCACCTCGTTGCCAGCCGTAATCACCTTAATCGACTCGGCAGAGAGGAAAAGTGAGCCCTGCCTCACCTCTGCGTCACCTGTGTACTCGCTAATGCCCGTACGCTCATCAATAATGACAGTATAAGCCCGTATTTCGATTGGTTCCTCAGTATCCTCCGGTAATGCGATAACCAAGGTTGATAACAATACCAGCACTGTGATAATGACTTTATTCATAACGTGCTGTCACCCCACCTGATAATTCAATCCTTTGCCGTTTCACATCAAAATGCATACTTTGCGCTAGAATGTCCACTCCTTGAGACTGATAGTGGATGGTGTTGTTTGTTTTATACACCTCGCCACCATTTGACTGGTCCACAATCAAGTTCGTACTTTGAATCTTGCTGCCCGAGCTTTGCAGTATTTCAACCTTGCCCAGCAGCTGAATAATGTGACGATTCATATCTAAATCCATACCTTTGTCTGCATTGATAATGCTCATTTCGGACAAATAAGTGGTATGCTCTTCAGTGTGATAATGCTTTTGCCCGTCAGATTGATCAACAAATAAGTTTTTGGTTTCAATTTCTGCGCCAGAGTTCTGCTCAATACGAATATCACCCGTAAGCTTCATGGTGTCATTGTCGGTCTTTATTTCCATGCCTTCGGCATGAATCTTAGCATTCTCACCCAGATAAGTAACGTCTCGATCACTTGTGATTAGATTCATCTCTGGACGTACAATAATCTGCTCAGTATCTACCTTGTGAACAATACCGTTTGATTGAATACTAACCTCACCTTTGAAATAAATCTCTCCAGAGCGCAAATAATGAGCGCGATTAGACGACAAAATAAAACTCTTATTGCCGTTCTCATCGTACGTCGTCACCTTAATGTTTAACAAAGTAATGGGCGAATTTTCAAAATTATAGTAGTATTCAGCTTCAATAAAATACGCCAATAAATGATCTTCTGTGTACTCCTCTAGGGCAAAATTTTCGATTTTCTCGAGATAAGGCACTGCCTTAATTTTTTCTTCGATAATGTCAGTTTCACTGATTGGCTCTAGAACAGCATCCACTGTCAGTTCAGTATCTTGATACGTCCAAATGACAGCTGCAGCGATTATAATAAAAACCGCTAGTAATTGAATTTTTCGAGATTGGAAAAAAGCCATTTATGTTAGATCAAAGAATACAAGGTTTATACGCAATCACGCCGAACAAAAATTTGGATATTGCCCTGATTGAAGGGGTGATAAGCAAACATCAAGTCAATATTCTCCAATACCGCCATAAAACTGATAACAAACAACGCAAGCTCGATGAGGCACAGCAGTTGCGCGAACTATGCCTGATACATAATACTTTATTTATCATCAATGATGATATTAACCTCTGTCAAAATATTGGCGCTGATGGTGTTCATCTGGGTCAAAACGATACATCTATCCTAGTCGCTAGAACACAATTAGGCAAAGATTCTATTATTGGCGTTTCTTGTTACAACCAGCTCGAACTTGCGATCCAAGCGCAGAGCCAAGGCGCAAACTATGTCGCTTTTGGCGCGCTGTTTGCATCTAACACCAAGCCCAACGCGAAGTACTGCCCTTTATCAGTCGTTAGGCAAGCTAGAGATTCGTTGAGCCTGCCAATTGTTGGCATTGGTGGTGTTACTTTTAACAATCAACATCTTGCCTTTGATGCGGGCTGTGATGTCGTGGCGATGGTTAAGGGCTTGTTTGAATAATTGCTAAAAGGGTAACAGCGCGTTTTTACGAATAATTTTGACGTTTAGACATTTATTTGTAAAATTTACGGTATTTTTTATACTTCTTCCGATAAATCAATCCATGTACCTTGTGTAAGATATTCCAAATCATCAGGCTTGAGCTGAAAAACAGCAAAGGGTGTGCCAGCAGCAGCCCAAATTACTTGATGTTTTTTTAGATTTGGATCCAACAAGGTTTCCAAGGGCTTATTATGCCCAACGGGTGGCACTCCCCCAATCGTATAACCTGTTCTTTGTTTGACATACTTTGCATCCGCTCTGCCCAGTTTTAAACCCGTGGCTTGTTGTATTTTTTTTAAATCTACTCTATTGGAACCTGAAGCAATAATAAGTATTGGTAGATCGGTTGTTTCATCTCTAAAGACCAAGGACTTAGCTATCTGAGATAGCGAACAGCCAACGCTATCAGCCGCATCTTGTGCGGTTCTGGTGAGACTGGAAAACTCTTTAATATGAATAGAAAAACCCTTAGAGAATAGAAAATTTCGTACCCGACTTGTACTATCTTTTAATTCTGACGTCATAAAGCTACACTCCTGTGGCCTAAACCACCCAATCATACCAGCAGTTTAGCAAGCTTAACAAAGTCCAAGCAAAAGCGATGGCACAGTTGCGATGGTTAACGTGTTATTTGGACTGAGCGGATAACTAGAAGTCAAAGTGATTCTGGACAATACTACAATGTCCTAGCACAAACCATTAAATGGATACCATAATGAAAGGCCAATGTTTGTGCAGGGAAGTAATGTTTGAAGTAAAGACTGACAAGCTTGGCATTTACCATTGCCATTGTTCACAGTGTAGGGAGATTAACTGACTCTGCCTTCAATACTGGCTGTAATACTCCACCTGAAACATTCAGGTGGTTATCTGGATAGTCCAACATATCAACGTACAATGATAGCTCAGGAAATCCTTACGATCATGTTATTGATTTTAATAAATGCTTCTTTCAGGTCTATCGCCAAATTCTTTCTCATCCATAAACTGGGTGATATACCCCTGCCTTGTCCACAGCAGCTGGTAATACAAAGTCTCAATCTCTGGCACGCAAGAACGCTTTACCTCACTCAATTTCAGCAATCTATCTTGCCATTTGAAAATGCGGGGATGGGGCTTTTTATCAAAAACCCCGCCGTGAATATTGTGCAAATAGTTAAGTCTCTGAAAAGCGGGCGCATAAGTCGCGTCCACTAGCGAAAAATTCTCACCGTTAAAAAATGGCTGGGTGCTTGTATTTTTCAGTTGTTTTTCAATTTGATCAAAATCGTGCCACAGCGTTGAGAGTGTTTTATCAAACTTGCCTCTTGTGTCGTCGATGGTGAGATGAAAAGTTGCCATAAATACCGTATAACAAAACTCTATCCAAGAGCGATTTTTCGCCTTTAATAACAAATCTTCAGGATGAAGCTGGTTGACAGGAAAAGCCTCATCAATGTATTCATTGATAACGCTGGATTCAAAAATAACACTGTTGTCGACAATCAATAATGGTACTTTTTTGAGTGGCGAAATGGCTAAAAACCAATCTGGTGGACAAGCCAAGTCGATATATTCAATCTCATAATCGATGGCTTTCATTTCAAGAACAATAACAGTCCTTTGGACAAAAGGGCAGGCCTTAAAACTGACCAGTTTTAGTGACACTGGCTCACCATTGATTTGAGCTTAAACACCTTGTTCAAATCGTGGGTTGTTCTTATAACTGTAACCACCACTTACTCCATGCTTTGAAAGAACCAGCTGCCACAATTGATTGCGTCTGGCGCGAAAGCTGGCTGCGGCCGTTAACAAATAATAACGCCACATGCGCTTAAATCGCTCATCATAACTCGCTTGCAACTCAGGCCAATGTTTTTGAAAATTATCGTGCCAAGCCATTAATGTTTTGTCGTAATACTGGCCAAAGCTATGCCAATCCTCTATTTGAAAAATGCCTTCTGTAGCAACGCTCACTTGTTTGACTGAGGGTGTCATTCCATTAGGGAAAATGTATTTATTTGTCCAGCCATCGGTCGATCGATCTGAAGAGTTTCTACCGATTGTATGCAGTAGGAATAAGCCGTCGTCTTTAAGACAGCGATTTACAACTTCCATATAGATTCTGTAGTTTTTATAGCCCACATGTTCAAACATTCCAATCGAGACAATGCGATCATATTCTTTATCGAGCTCTCGATAGTCTTTTAACTCAAAAGTAACATCCTGCCCCTTACAGATCTCCTCTGCCAGTAACTTTTGCTCTTTTGAAATAGTGATTCCATGAACACTAACACCATAATTCTCGGCTGCGAATTTTACAAAAGCCCCCCAGCCACAGCCAATTTCAAGCACGCTCATTCCAGACTCTAAATTCAACTTCCTACAGATTAAATCGAGTTTATTTTCTTGCGCTTGGTCTAAATTCTCAGCATTTTTCCAATAGCCACAAGAGTAGTTCATGCGTTTGTCGAGCATCAAAGAAAATAGATTATTACCAGTATCGTAGTGCTTTTCGGCGACAATATAAGCCCTTTTTTGACTTTGTGAGTTTAGAAAGCGCGCTCTTAAAAACACCAAAAAAAGGGGAAAGCTAGAGCCTTTGACTTGCTCGTCAATTCGCCCACCTAATAATTTATGCATAAATTCGTCGAGCGCCTCACAATCCCACCAGCCATCCATATAACTTTCACCTAGCGCCAAGGCACCGCCACTGAGCACACGTGAATAAAAATCCTCGTTATGAATTTGCATGTCCCAAGATTTTGGGCCGTTAATTTGAACACCAACAGTCTCTAGTAAATTTTCGACTGTCTTCTTAGAGTCTGTCATGAAAAAACTTACGGGTTTGTCTAATCAAGGCATTATCTTACCATAGAAATATTGCAGTTGGAATAGGTGAAATTTGAACTAAAATTTATCTTGGCACGGGTCAGTGTTTAAACAACTAACAAGCAACAGGAAGCTTAGGCAAAGAAAAGTGTTGGCCTTCGAAGGGCTTTCCATTTTCAGATTTAACTAACCAAGTATTTTTAGCCGACTTCACTAGGGGGTATATTAAAGCCCTCATAAGTGTATGAATTACCCTCATTCCAAGCAACCCAGTGCTCGGTGATTGTCACTTTATCACTAACAGAGAAGCTACTGCTCAGCACCAATACCGTGCTGGATATCACCAGTGTTTTTTGCAGACTGTATCATTTTCACCCAGTCACAAACATTCTCAATATCTACCAAAACTTTCCAATTTGCTTCTTTTGAAGCTTCAATACAAACCGACACTGTTAACTTTAACATGCAAACTCCTTATTTAACGATAAATAGAATTAGACCTCATCATAACAATAAAACTAAGCACAAAGAATGTGATGAAGAACAACAAAGACCAAAGCGCCATAGAGCCACCGAAGAATGTCCAAGGGATTTCAGCACAGTTGCCGTCTCCCATAAATAAGGCATTGAGCAACTCTCCAAATGGAAACATCTCCAGAATGTACTCAAGCGACGGTCCACAGAGCGGTACTTCATCCTCTGGTAGACTTTGCAACCAAACTTGACGACCAGCAATCCAGACACCAAAAGCTGAAGATGCGAAAATAATCGCCGCATAAACACGGTAAACCCTTGCATGCGGATTATGTAGAAAAGCCGCAAAAGCACTGATGCCTATTAAGCAATAGAAGAACTGTTGAGTGATGCAAAGAGGACAGGTCTCAAGGCCAAGAACTTGGACGCTGTAAGCCGCATAGCCAATAATGCCGCCAATTGATAAAAAGATGAATAGATGAATTTGACGAACAGAAAGTTGTCGCAATAAAACGTTCAAAGAAAAACCTCAACTTAAGCGGGGGAAATTGACGTTTATCTTACCATAAGGACGCTATACCATGCCGCTAAAAACGTAGCTGGGGTAAGCTATCTTAAGCCATGAATGACAACTATTCGTACGAGCGATTGCCGTATCTGGCAAGCTCCTCAACATCATCAGCTCTAGGTGATGAAAAGAACGCGTTAATCATCGGAATAAAAAACTCCAAAGACTCTGAATCATAGTCAGGATCAAAGCAATTTTGGTCGTATTCATGACAAAAACGGATCGCATCCTCATACCAAGGACTGTCACTAAACATTTCTCGCGTATTTCTATCCCCACCACAATGATGGGCGAAGTAATACATTTGAAAAACACCATGGTGTTTGACAATCCAATAGATTTTTTCAGACACAAACGGGCGCAAAATAGCCCCAGCCATCTCAGAATGAGAATACACTGCCAGCTCATCGCCAATGTCATGAAAAAGAATTGCCATCACCATTTCAAGGTCTTCACCCGCACGATGTGCACGAGTTGCTCCTTGCAAACAATGATCTAAACGAGAGATTTGATAACCTGATAGACCAACACTCAGACCTCTTAAAGTTTCAATCAATCTAGCTGGTAAAGCGGCTTTGTACTGATCTTCTAGAGTGTCAAGAAAAGCATACTCTTGTGCGGTGCCGTTTTCCATCTTGGTAAAGCTTACTTTTTCCATCTTTCTTCCCTTATCTTTTAAAGGTGTTTCGCGCTGTCTGTTAATAGACCAGCAACGTAGTGAGAAAATGAGTGTCTAACCAACATCATCAACTCATCTTCTTTTTCACGATATACGACCACCGGTGCTTGACCCAAGGTGGTAGATACAACTTTGCCTACAGTCAGTTTACCACTTAAGTCATAGCCCATCCAACGAGCAAGGAGTTTGTGAGTATTGACACCTTTGAAGTGCAACGCTCCATAAGCGCCAGTAATATCAACTAACGACATATCTGGCGGTAAGGAGCTTTGCTTTTGCACCAATGCCTCTCTTTTGAATTGAGAATGAACAAGCCAAAACTCATCCGGGCTAATCCAAAAACATTGGACTCCATCATTGCCTTCAATCATGCTAAGTGGCCCCGGCAATTCAACACCCCACTGCTCTTTAACGGCGGCTTTGGTTTTCTCAAGGTCTTTAGAGGCGCGCAAAATAACAATCGCTGTGTCACAAATCTCAAGACACGAAAGCCCTTCTTGATTGATTAAGTAGCCTTCATCATCGGTCAGAGACTCAAATGTTGAAGCAAACACAGGCTTAAAGTTTGTTGTTAAATTAATCATTACCGTCTACTCTCTCACCGTTAATATCATAAAAAACACTGCTAGACACTTCACAAGGTATCTCTTTAAGTCCTTGTCGTTCCTGCACTATTTTAACTATGGCTGTCTCACCCACCTTGCTCAAACCGCCTTGTATTTGAGCCATCGCTATGGACCTGCCCAATATTGGGCTAAAGTAACTTGAGGTGACATAACCAATTGATTTTCTACCCCTATCGACAATATGAGCCCCTTCTGGCAATACTACGGAAGCGTCTTTGGTTAGGAGGCCCACCAATTGGAAGCGATTTTCAGCGCTAAGAGCGGTAATAGAGAATGAGCGTTGGCCAATAAATGAGAATGGCTTGTTGTTTGCCACAATCCAATTCATATTGACATCTGCTGGTGTCATCGAGCCGTCTGTGTCTTGGCCAACAATAATATAACCTTTTTCAGCGCGTAATACGTGCATGGACTCGGTACCGTACGGAGTAATATTCCACTTCTCACCGACACTGGCCACTTGCTCCCAAATATAGCGCCCATAGTTAGCTTCCACGTTGATCTCATAAGCAAGCTCACCAGAAAAGCTGATACGCATAATGCGGGCATTAACGCCACAAACTGTGCCTTCACGCCATTGCATAAATTTAAAATTATGTCGATCAAAATCAACGTCTTGACACAGTAGTTTCATTAAATTTCTTGCATTAGGACCAACCACAGCAATGGTTGAGTAATGATCGGTAACACTGTTGAGGTGGACGTTTAAATGACTCCACTCGGTTTGTAGCCACATTTCCAATGTTGAGTAAACACTTGCTGCACCACCTGTTGTAGTGGTCATAATAAAATGGCTATCACTAATACACGTTGACACACCGTCATCGATAATCATGCCCTTTTCATTACACATTAGACCGTAGCGACAACTGCCAGGTGCCAGCTTTATCCAAGCATTGGTATACACTCTTGATAAAAACTCTCTCGCATCAGGACCTTGTATATCAATCTTACCAAGGGTTGAAGCGTCCATCATGCCTAATGTAGTTCTTACAGCTAAGCACTCTCTGTGGACCGCTTGATGCATGTTTTCACCTGATTTTGGGTAATACCAAGGACGATACCATTGACCCACCACTTCAAATTCAGCGCCTTTGGCAACATGAGAATCGTGAATCGTTGTATAACGCTGTGGATCAAATAATGAGCCGTTTTCACGACCTGCTAGAGCACCGAAATCAACGCCTGTATAGGCTGGACGGAATGTTGTTGTACCAACTTCTGCCATTGACTTAGCAAGAATCGCCGCGGCCACAGCAATACCATTGATATTGCCTGTTTTGCCTTGGTCTGTGCCATAGCCCATTGCGGTATAGCGCTTGATGTGCTCGATTGAACGGTAACCCTCTCTGATTGAAAGTGCAACATCCAATGTGGTGACGTCGTTTTGCAAATCAAGAAAAACTTTCGGGCGATCAATAATGGCTTTTGGCGTGAAGAACTCACTGACATTGAAATAATTTGCGTGGTTAGCGCTAAGTGCATCACTACTTGGCTCGCTCACAACACCTAAAGACTGCAAAGTTAATTGTGCTTTGTTTTTGCCATCAACAATAGCGTCATGCCAAGCGCCAATTCCACTAACAGCGCCACAAACTTGATGATTTACGCGCTCCTTTTGTGGCAAAAATGATTGTGATATTTCATCAAAAGTAGCCTTTGCACCCGTGTGGCAATCTAGGTGAACCACGGGATTAAAACCAGCGGATGTCGCTAGCAAGTCACAGCTGAAAGATTCACTGTCAGCGATCACTTCCCAGTCTGTGCCTTGATGTGTTGCCAGTGCGATATCAATACTTTGAACTTTATTAGAACCGTGCGCTTTAACAACAGCGTAGCCTTGCATCACTTTAACGCCACTGTGTTTCACTTCCTCTGCTATAGCATTGGTGGCCTCTGCAGATCTAACATCGATTACAGTGCAACTGATATGATTTTTGTGAAGGTCTTTAGCAGTTTGATAAATACTATCATTGTTGCCGTAAACCACGACTTTCTTGCCTGACACTGCACCAAACTCGTTTAAATATCTCCTAACCGATTGGCTAAGCATAATATTGGTCAGATCATTCGCTTCAAATAGCATTGGACGCTCATGGGCGCCCGTCGCTAGAATCACTTGTTTGGCGCGAATTTTGTGAAGGATTTTTCTTATTTGACAGCCATTGACTGAGATAGGATTTTCGCCCGTAGCAATCGTCTCTAATATCTCGACATAATTTTGATCGTGCCATGCATAAGCCGTAGCGCGAGTGAGCATGGTAAAGCGATCGCTTTGCTCTTTAGCAAAACCACACAAATCAGCAACGGCGCTTTCATGCCACTCGTTAGACGATTTATCTGAAGAGAATTCATTGAATAACTCTCCACCCAGCCTAGCACGCTCATCCACCAAAATCACCCGTTCGGTTTCTGAATTTTTCAGCACTTCTAGGGTTGCCGACATACCGGCTGCGCCGCCACCAATAACCAATACCTCAGCATGATGATGAATATGATCATAAACATCAACATCTTCTTCCGTAGGCGCTTCAGAAAAACCAGAGAGTGCACGCAAACTGTCTTCTACTTTCGCCCAAACTTTTTGCTTAATGAATGTTTTATAGTAGAAGCCAGCAGGCATAAAACGGTGCAGCGGTTTGATAAATGCTCGCAAATCAAAGCTGTGTGGATCGGTGGCACTTTTAGCACTTAAGCCGTCATAAAGAGGGATTTCGGTGGCTTTCAGATTAGGCGTGTAACGACCACCAATCTCTAATGACACCAAGGCGTTAGGCTCTTCAACGCCGGCCGCCATTAGACCACGCTTGCGACCGTATTTAAAACTTCTAGAAAATAATAATGCATCATTCGCTAATAATGCCGACGCCAATGTATCGCCCTCAAAACCCGTGTACCTTTTATCATTAAAAAGAAAGGCTAGTGACTTCGAACGATCTATTTGATGACCGGAATGGTGTTCAACTCTCATAATATTTACTCACTAATGTCTGCACCAAAAGCAGCGACTTTTAAAATTTCGTGGGTTATGGTTGAACGCTCAACTATAAAGTACTTGCGACAACCATTGCTATGCACCCATTGTTCCCAATTGTCGCCTTTATGGTTTGTACGATAAAAAACGTAATCCGCCCAAACTTCATCACTAATATTTTCGGGCATTTCCGGACGCGCAATAAAAGCTTCACCTGCAGGAGAAAATTCATCCTGCTCTCTTTCTTCGTTACAATATGGACATTCAATCAAAAACATAATATCACCTATACTGATTAATTAGTGTGCCACACCAGCGGCGCCGTGCTCATCAATGAGCGCGCCCGTGGTGAAGCGATTCAAATGGAATGGCACTGCCAATGGGTGTTGTTTATCTTGCGCTATGGTGTGCGCAAAGACATTGCCAGAACCCGGGGTGGCTTTGAAACCACCTGTGCCCCAACCGCAGTTAAAATACAAGCCCTGTACTTTCGTTGGGCTGATAATTGGACAAGCATCCGGACAAACGTCCACAATACCGCCCCATTGACGATTCATGCGAACGCGTGAAAATATTGGGAACATCTCTAAAATAGCAGCTGCGGAATGCTCTATGATTCTAGAGGCGCCACGCTGCGCATAAGAACTATAGGTATCAATACCAGCACCAATAACCAGGTCACCCTTGTCGCTTTGGCTGATGTAACCATGCACCGCATTTGACATAACAACCGTATGCAATACAGGCTTCATTGCTTCCGAAACGAAGGCTTGTAAAGGATGGCTTTCGATTGGGAGTCTTAGGCCTGCCATTTTTGCTAAAACTGAAGAATGACCCGCACTAACACAGCCAATACGGTCGGCCATTATATCGCCACGTGTTGTTTTAACCCCTTTAACACGACCTTCTTCTATCTCGATACCAACCACCTCACAATCTTGAATTATATCCACCCCCAGCATCGCAGCTGCACGTGCGAAACCCCAGGCAACACCGTCATGTCTAGCAACACCGCCGCGTGGTTGATAAGAGGCACCCATGATTGGATATCTGGCTTTGTGCGAGATGTCAATAATTGGAATTTGATCTTTAATTTCTCTTGCGTTCACCACTTGAGCGTCAATACCATTGAGCACATTAGCATTGACTCGTCGCTCGATATCACGCATATCTTGCAAAGTATGGCCGAGGTTGTATACGCCTCTTTGGGAAAACATCACGTTGAAATTTAAATCTTCACTAATGCCTTCCCACAACTTCAATGCGTGCTCGTACAGACTTGATGCCTCATCTCTTAAATAATTAGAGCGAATGATGGTGGTGTTTCTCGCCGTATTGCCACCGCCGATATAGCCTTTTTCAACAACAGCAACATTGGTTATGCCACACTCTTTAGCTAAATAATATGCCGTTGCCAAGCCATGGCCACCGCCACCTACAATAATGACATCGTATTTAGACCTAGGCTCGACCAGTGGAATTGCTTGATCCCAATCTTGGCCGCTAAAGCCCGCTTGTAATAATGAATACCAAGAATATTTTTTTTGCATAATATAACTTTTTCTAAAATGAGACCTTTGGATAACTAAGGGTGATTGGCAAAATCACAGATTTTGCTAAATTGAATGTTTTCTTAGAAGTTGTCTCAGCAAAACTGAGGCTTCTTTGAAGAAAACGCTCAAGATGGTGAAAGATGAGTTTTTTGTGATTATTCATATTATGAAAAAGTCTCTATCTATAAATCAAGCTCAACATCGCTTGTCGGATGTACACAACAGGTAAGAATGTAGCCTTCTTCTTCATGAGATTTCAATAGGCCGCCTTGCGCATCCATATCAACCGTGCCGTCAAGCATTTTAACTCGACAAGTGCCACACATGCTCATCGAACAGGCAAATAGTGCGTTTATACCTTGCTTTTGCATCGCCACCAGTATATTGGTATTACTGGGGCATGGAGTTGTTTTTCCTGTGTCTTTTAATGTCACCCTGTATTCAACAACTTCGCCAATAAATTGCATCGTTCCAACGGGCTCTTCATGAGGCTCAGTCATATTTTGCTGCTCTGTTGAGCTTTCAATGTCAAAACTCTCTTGGTGATAACATCTCAAATCAAAGCCACCGGCTTTCAAAAGACCTTTAGCGTTCACCATATAGGCCTCAGGGCCACAACAATAAATTCTCTATCAAGGTAATCTGGTACTAGGTGAGTTAGCATCTCTGCGCTCAAAAAACCACCCTCGCCTTGCCAGTTCGTATTCGCTTCATTACAAATATAATGAAGGTCAAAATTAGGTTGGTGATGCGCATAATAATCCAGCTCATACTTGCCAATCAAATCTTTTGGTGTTTGCGCATTGTGCAGAAAAACAATATCAACATCAATCGCCAAATCAACAAAATAACGTGTCATCGAGAACATGGGTGTGATGCCGCTGCCACCCGATATTAATAAAACCTTTCGCCTTGGCTTATCAAGTGCAACACTGAAAGAATCACCAATATATAGTGCATCGATACAATCGCCAACCTTAAGGTTGTCATGCATCCAATTCGTAACCACACCCTTTGGTAGTCGTTTACTGGTAATGGTGATTGTATGTGGTCGAGTCGGGCTTAAGGCAATGGTGTAAGTACGCATAACATCTTTACCATCAATGTTTAAAAATAGAATGGTATGCTGACCAGGCAAAAATTGAAACCAAGCGTCTTTTTCTGATTTAAAACTAAACCTTTTGACGTTATACGTCTCATCTATGACTACAATACATTCAAGAGGCGCCAAGTCGCCTTCCCACCTTGGTAAATTCTCATGATCAATATTAGGAAAATTGATTGAACCCATACTCTGTTTGCAAGACAACAATAATAAAACATCATTGTAGCACTCTAAAAACATTGCCGCCTCTTTTGAAGTGGTTTAGAAGTGCTACAAACCAACTCTTAAACAGCTGCCCAATCAATTGTATTTAAGCAGTTGTAAAAATTGCGAATTTTATCAGTGAAGCCTAAGTTGTACGATTACATTATTCAATCGATAAAATCGAAATAAACCATGCACTTAGTCGCTGATAATATTATGCTCAGGCCCATAAGGAAATTCAGTAATGTCATAAGCGCTGTCTTCGGTGATAACGATTACGTCATGCTCACGATATCCGCCTGCACCTGCTTGACCTTCAGGGATCATAATCATCGGCTCCATAGAGACTACCATGTTCTTTTGCAAAACGGTGTCAATATCCTCACGCAATTCCACTCCAGCCTCACGGCCGTAGTAATGCGAAAGCACACCAAACGAATGACCATAGCCAAAAGTGCGAGACTCAAGTAAGCCATACTCTTCAAAAATCTTATTAAGCTCGAGTGCGATGTCTTTACAAGCCACACCTGGTTTGATTAACTTCATGCCTTCTTCGTGCACTTTAACATTAACCTCCCAAAGTTTTAACGAGACATCATCGACGTGATCGTAGAACAACGTACGCTCAAGTGCAACGTAGTATCCAGAAATCATTGAAAAACAGTTGAGGCTAAGAATATCACCTTTTTGCACTTGTCTAGTACATCGGTATTAACGCCCGATTGGAACCAAGTCCAGGTATCCATTAATTCGGAATGTGGGAATCTTTTGGCAATTTCCCTAACCATTGCCTGAGTCGAGTGAAGCGCAACTTCGTGCTCTGGAACGCCCTCTTTAACAGCTTCGACTAGGGCCACACCACCAATATCACAAACATTAGCGCCATGAATAATATGGGCAATTTCCTCGTCAGATTTAATCGAACGCATCTTCATGCAATCAAGGGAAATATCAACAAGTTGTGCCTTGTCAAAAGCACACTGAAGTTTACTCAGACGCTCCATAGTGATGTGATCGTACTCAATGCCAATTTTGCCTTGGTTGGCAACAAGCGTCTGCAATGCATAGAAGAAGCTATCTTTTTGCCAGTCGGTATAAACCAAGTTTTCACCAAGCGTGCGACGATAGGGCTGGCCGCCATCAATATTGGCAGTGACTGTCATTGCTTTATCTTGTGTAACAACTAGGGCATAAGGGCACCCGAATGAACAGTAAAGAAAATCACTGTAGTAATTAATACCGTGAATAGAGGTAAGGATAACTGCATCAATGTTATTTGCAGCCATATGTGTTCGAAGGTTTGCCTGTCTGTTTTTATATTCCCAATCACTAAACGTATGAACAATCTTATCGCCGTTTGGAATGATTTTCGTTCTTGGCATATTCATATCCTTCCCCAGATAGTCAAAAAATGCGGATATTAATCGAGTCTTTTACAAAAGTCAAGTTTTTTCTTTAACAAAATAAAAAAGATTTAATGATCTATTATTTAAATTATTTCATTAATTTTCTTCTTGTTTAGACTGCTGATTAGCCAATATCATACGCGCGCCTTTTTCCGCAATCATCATCGTTGCGGCAGTGGTATTACCTCTGATAATGCTCGGCATTATGGAGGCATCGATAACACGGAGGTTATTCATTCCTATAACTTTTAAGTCATTTGGAGAGACAACAGCTAGGTCGTCAACACCCATTTTACAAGTGCCGACGGGATGAAAAACGGTGGTTGTTGTATTGCGCAGATATTCAAGTATCTGCGCATCGCTTTGCACGTCTTTTCCTGGTGCCATCTCCATACCGCGGACGTCATCAAATTCCGATGAGGCTAATATTTCTCTAGCTTTTTTTAATGCCTCAATCATCGTAATCTCATCCCTTGGATCAGAGAGAAAATTATGATCTATCAGAAGTTTTAACTCTCCCTCGTCTCTTGCCAGTTTTATACTGCCGACACTGTGGGGCTTTAATAAGCAAGTAAACAATGAATAGCCATGGCCAAACTCAAATTTCTTACCTCGATGACTTCTATAAATCGGGGTAAAGTGAAATTGAATATCGGGCAAATCGCCACTTGCGATGCGGGTTTGCGCAAAGCCACCAGCTTCGACATAGTTGGTTGTCAACCAACCCGTTTTTTTCAAGTAATACTGAAAGGGTGCAGGGACAACACTGCTCAAGAGACTGCGCCAAGAGATACCAATGGATTCTGCCTTGCTTGACCTAACAGTTACCATTGAGTCCAAATGGTCTTGTAAATTCTCACCAACACCAACGAGATCTTTCTTGCATTCAATTTCCAAGGCCTCAAGTTCTTTTTTATTTCCAATCCCCGAGCTTAACAGCAACCTAGGAGAGTCAATGGAACCGGCACAGAGTATGACCTCCTCTCGACACGTCAGTTTGTACTCAAATGTGTCAATTTTAATGTTCACCGCTTTGACAATATCTCCCTCAATATCAAGGGAAAGTACTTTTGTATCAGCAATGACCCTCAAATTAGCGCGCCACGCGATAGGCTTTATAAAAGCCGAATAAGCACTGACGCGCACGCCATTATTTTGGGTGACTTTGTATATGCCGAGACCTATTTGAGAGTCTCCATTAAAGTCAGAATTTTCCGGCAAGCCGGCCTCAGTACCAGCACGAACAAATCGTTCAGATGCCGGATTAACGTCTTGAGGATTAACGACTGACAGCTCCCCCTCAACCCCATGAAAGCTGGAGTCAGCGCCTGTACAATCCTTCTCTAGAGTTTTAAATATCGGCAAAACATCATCATAACACCAGCCTTCACAGCCCAAATCGGCCCAATGATTGTAATCTTGCTTGTTGCCGCGAATGTAGACCATGCCATTAATAGCGGTTGAACCGCCGAGACACTTGCCACGGTTAATTGTAATTGTGCGATTATTTAGCTGTTTTTGTACCACGCCTTTGTAGGAGTAGTCGTATTTTTTATTACCGTATAGTCCAAAAATACCAGCGGGTACCTGAATCCACGGACTTTTATCACTACCACCGGCCTCAATTAAACACACTGTATTTTCAGGATTCTCGCTGAGTCGATTGGCCAACACACAACCCGCTGCACCTGCGCCAACAATAATGTAATCATACTGGCTTAATTTTGGCATTTTATCCTCCTCTTTCGCCGTACTATTTTCTACAGAGTGATTCATTGGCAGCCTTGTTGAACTGAATAGGTATTAACCCCTGGTGATGACCAGCCAACTAGAACGTCTGCTTGAGGTTTAT
>ERZ813253.159-NODE-159-length-26788-cov-4.322231_pt1 | contig 26788 bp, 23 predicted proteins | sample MGYA00520893_ERZ813253 | MGnify/ENA primary metagenome ERZ813253 (study PRJEB31669, sample SAMD00080414) | marine metagenome | biome: oceanic hadal pelagic zone biome; feature: marine hadalpelagic zone; material: sea water | place: Pacific Ocean:Izu-Bonin Trench...
AGATGGTCGCATTATTACAAGGACAATGATTGAAGTTGTTATCGCGGAGAGTTCATCCCTAGTAGGTCAGCGAGTAAAAGATTCACAATTTAGGTCAACTTACAACGGAGCAATTTTGGCTGTCCAGAGAAAAGGTCGTCCAATTAGAGGGAAGATTGGTGACATTGTGCTGCAAGTAGGTGATACCCTCCTTATCGAATCCGATGACAATTTTCTGAGAACGTGGCGACATAGCCCAGACTTTTATTTGGTTTCACAGGTAGAAAATTCAAGACCGCCGTTACATGAAAGGGCTTTGTTATCGCTTGGTATTCTTGGAATCTTAATCATCCTCCTTACCACAAGTTCGTTCACTGGTATCAATCTTGTTGCCGCAGTTTGGGTTTGTGGGCTGAGCATGGTATTGAGTGGTTGCATAAACGGCCCAGCAGCGAGAAAGGCGATCAACATCCAAGTCCTCATCGTTATTGGTGCAGCGATGGGAATCGGTCAGGCAGTTGATCAAAGTGGTCTTGCTGTAATTGCAAGTTCTGCACTCCTGGATTTTACAAGTAGTATTGGCGTTGGAAATTACGGGACGCTTTTCGCTATTTTTATCCTCACGAGTATCGCGGCTCAACTGATGACAAACTTTGGCGCCGCGGTCATCATGTTCCCGATCGTCATTGGCGCATCACAGGGTCTGGGAGTAAGTCCCTATCCATTTGTATTTACCATGATGGCTGCTGCTGGCTGCAACTTCATAACACCTGTGACATATCAAACAAATCTCATGGTCTACGGTCCGGGAGGATACTCGTTTATGGACTTCCCAAAACTTGGTGTACCACTTACCCTTCTTGTGGCCATTATTGCGACAACCATCGCACCGGTTGTTTTTCCCTTTATTCCTTGACTTATGCGTCGCTTCTCTACATTGATGTTTCGAGCCGCATTATTTGTATCGATTGTTTGGTTTATTGGACAAGTTGTATCTGATAGGTGGTTTTGGAGTCAGTGGTTGTTGTGGATTCCTACCTTCGTTGTCCTACTCATATTATTTCTAGTTGCGTCAATACTCGCTCAATCTAGAAGAAAATATGAGTCAGCCATCATTGCGGTAGTGTTTCTTGTTTTGGCTTGTTACTTTCTGTTCAATGAAAACAATGTGTTTTCCACAAATAATGCCAAGGGCGAGTTGAAAATTGCTGCGTGGACAATGAGCCACTCCAAACAAAAAATAGCGAAAGAATCTGCAGAACTGATTGTTCAACTTGATCCCGACATCATGTTGTTGACACATGGTTGGCATGTTCGGGGTGAACCATCCATAAAAAAATGGCTTGGCGATGATGGCAAAAAGTTGATCAGTGGACCATTCACATTATTAACAACAGTTCGTCCAATTGAAGTGCGCACACTCGTTGCGTCAGATGGAATTTATATTTCTTTGTTCAAACTTGACACAAGAAATCAACTAGGCAGAGAGTTGGTTGTATATGCCGTGGATCTTCCTTTTAACCTTCTTGAATCAAAGGCAAGTATTGCACGTAGAGCACAAAGGTTGTTGAGTAAGACAGATGCTGAAAAACCTCATGTTGTGATAGGTGATTTCAATATGACGCGGAACAGCAACTCTATGAAACGATTATTCCCAGCAATGACAGACGCATGGGATAGCGGCGGAAGGGGGTGGTCCTCTTCGTATCACAGAGCCTTTCCGTTGTTTCATATTGACCACATCCTCGTAAGCGAAGATATACATGCACTCTCGTACGAATTGGTCGACCCACAACTTGGTCGCCACTGCATCCAACTTCTACAACTTACACAATAAATTTACCGCCGAGGTCATTTTCGTGGATACACAAGTTGACCGTGGGTTTCTAGGTGCGCAGTAAAAAACCCCCTAAAAACACGTGTTATTTAGTATTTGATCCCGAAGATTTCGTAGATAACATCCAAGTCGCGATTGCCACCTTCAAGTGGTACGAATGGAAGATTTGTTCGTATGCGAACATCATCTCGCCATTTTACAGAGCCATCGCCAAAGAGCATGTTCATGCCAGTTCCGTGATTGAAATCCGTTCGAGTTCTCAAACTATCGGTCGTAAGAACCAATCTTGATCCTTCAAGCAAACGACGACGAGTACCCTTTCGCCAATCTTTATGACCGACGTAGTGGTAATTTGTGTAGAGGGCATCATTCGATGTACGTGTGCCTTCTTCCCACTCTTCTACAACGTTGGAAAGTTTGTTGTCACCTTTATGGCTTGGGCAGTAGAAACAACTTGGTGAGTCGCAATAATGCCACTTCTTTAATCTGCCAAGTCCATCCCAATTGTCATCGGAAAGGGGTCGTGGAACAGCTCGTCTGCCAAAGGCTACCTCTGGAAGAGGTGTCGCAACGTCATAGGCTTTGCGTGCGATAGACAATTCTGTTGGGTCTGGATTTTGATCATCGAGGACTTTTGCGAGGGGCAATTTGCCACGATGGTCACCAACGAACATTGTGATTGCATGACCAAGTTCACGTTGGTGTGCGCCACAGATAACACGCCGAGCGCCTTCTCTTGCAGAAGAAAGTGTTGGCATCAATAATCCTGTGAGTAAAGAAGTGATGCTAAGTACGACCAATAACTCCAACAAACTGAAGCCGGTACGATGAGCAACATTGCTTTGTGCAAGTTGTTCATGTAGGCAAGTTGTAGCGTTTGTGCGCATTAGCCACTTTCTGTTCTGCGAGAGGCAGAACTCCTCGTTGATAAGTCTACTACAAAAGTAAGTGTATTCGAGATTTTTCTGTGTTTTCTGTATATTTTTATCGGTCATGAGAGATGATTTTCTCGATTTTAGGTTTTTATTAGGCACTAACTCGTTGCAACACCACTCGCTCTTTTACGAATACAATGCATGTGGAGGTAGGTAAGCAATTGCCAACAAATGAACCTGATTATCGACTGATGCAACGTGTTGCAATTGGCGAAGAAGAAGCCGTTGCTGAGTTATACGATCGCTTTGGACCCCTTGTTTTTAAACTTTCAAGGCAGTTTTTAACGAATACGGCAGAATCTGAAGACGCAGTTCAAGAGATATTTGTCCGGCTTTGGCAGACTGCAGACCGTTTTGACCCCAGAAAAGCGAAATTAGTGACTTGGGTGATGCTTATTACCAGACGTCATCTGATTGACCGCATCAGAAAGAAAACTGTTCGACCAAAACAACAGGAACTTGGAGAACATCTCGGAGAATCCGCAACCGATGCCTCGCCTACATCGAAGATATGGTTAGGAGAACGTAATCAGATGCTTTTACAACAGTTGCAAACTCTTCCTGAGTTACAACGAACGGTCATAGAGAGAGCGTATTTCCAAGGCTTCACCCTACGTGAGGTGAGTCGACAACTAGGTGCCCCACTTGGAACAGTGAAATCTGCCCTAAGCCGTGGGTTACTCCGTCTCCGAGAGCGAGGAGACAAAGAAACAAGTGCCTTTCATTAAGTAAGGGTGCAACAGAACGATGTGAACATAATGACTACTTACGAACAACCAAACAAAAAACAACTTCTTGAACTTGCAGTTCTTGATTCTCACGGTTTACTTGAACCACTTGAATCAGATTTATTCAATTGTGCCTTTCATGATGCTCCAGTTGCACTGCAAGAAGAAATTCAATTACTCCAAGAAGAACTTGCAATCGACGAGTCCCTCCTTCCAACTGATTTACCTGATGCAACTTTACGAAAGCGAGTGCTAGATGCAGTTGCAAGAGCAGCAGATGAAGAAGCAAATCGACTTGCACCACTCGCCCTCATAGGTGCACGTGCAGGCGCTTCGCGTCGCCTCCAACAATCAATTGGAACTTCTGCTTGGCGTGCTGTGGCGATGGTACTCTTTGGCGTCACAATCGTCCTCGCTGCGTTTGCGATCAATGAAAATGAACGAGCAAATAACATCACAAAATATGCACTCAACGTTAATGTTGAACAAACCATGCACGATCTCGTAGGGAGTGAGTTTGGTGAGTTTATTAGAAATCCATCTGCACCTGCTGTTGGACTAGAACGTGTTAATGGAAATCCTACTGGGTACATTCGCGTTGCTATAAATGAACGAACTGGTGCTGGGTACATCTTCGCCATTGATCTTGAATCAGGCGAAGAATTTATCGTCCAAGGCATAACACCTGAAGGCAAGGTTATTGAACTTGCTCGATTCACTGTTGGCAACACACCCATTGTTGCTCGCACTTTCTCTGTTGATGTTGCCATTGCTGGCTCACTTACATACAGAGCTGTTGATACAACAGGCAAAGTTGTCTGGAGTTAACAGCCCAAAAACTTCCACCCCACACACTGGATCTAAATCACTTTTGGAAGTATTTGGATCCAGTTTTTTAATTTCCAAATAAAAAACGCAGACTGAGAGAATCTCAGCCTGCGAACATGTCAACATGCTGCCATCTGTGCTCGAACCCAGTACGGTAAGGTGGGTTCGTGAGTCATCATTCCCGACCTTCCCCTTAATAGAGGCATGGTCTTCGAGGCGTCTCGTACGATCCCTGTGGGTTCGACAGGATCGAGCGCAAGTAGGCAACTTGCTAGCACTTTGCTACAAAGTGTACCCGATGTACCTAGTCCAGTGCCGTTACTGGATTAGGTACATCGCTTGGAGTTGACAGCATCCTGCCTCCGTGGGACACTGGGCAACTTGTAATAGGTGGTTTTTATAGAGGTCCCAAATGAATAATATTCTTACATACACTTTTTCAGCAGCAGCACTTGTCTTTTTACGGGATGCATGTCACAACAAAAAATCATGTTTGATATCACTCCTTCGATGAAAACGCTCCCCCAAACACACAGTGAAGTCAATATAGACATCAATATGACTGACAATCAAAATATGAGAATGGCAGAGGAAGACCTGGGGCGTGTTAAGTACACAAACCGACCAAGCAGACTTTCTCCTTTTCCAGTTATTAATACCACTGGCAGTTCCCAATAATAATTCGCCTCCATCAACACACCAACATGTAGGAAGTAGGGGTTAAAACATGCTGCTTCCTAGGTTCATTCGTACTGCGCTGCATGCATTCCACTTGCAAGCATTGCCCCCTGAAAGTCGGACGCATTACAAAAGAGAATTACTCGCTTGGGCATTTCTTCCAATGATGATGGGAGCCATCGAGGGGGGTGTCGTCGGTGTTCTGACGAAACGGTTATTTTCTGGGACTGTAGATGAACTGATGCTCGACTGGGCAGTGGCAGCACTTGCTGCAGCGCAGGGGTTTGCAAATATCTCTAGTTTCGTTTGGGCAGGAATAAGTCACGGTAAACACAAAATTCGTTTCCTAACCATGCTCAAGATCGCTGTGATCATTTTAATTGCAGTAGTTTCTCTTGTTCCACGCAGTCCACTTGGACTACTCATACTTCTCGTTTGCGTCGTTGGCTCACGCATTTGCTGGACGGGCGTTGTCACACTTCGTTCAACAGTTTGGCAAGCGAATTACCCCCGCGCCAATCGGGCTGATGTAGCGGGAAGAATTGCAACCGTACAAGCGATTGTTCTTGCAACAGTTGGTCTTGGGATTGGTGAATTAATGGATCAAAATGAAGACGCATTTCGATGGATCTACCCAGTTGCTGCAAGTTTTGGAATCATCGGAGCTTGGGTGTACAGCAAGATGCAGGTGATTGGGCATAAGAAAATTTTGGAAGATGAACGTGCTCAACCAGAATTTGCCACAGTAGCACCTTGGAAAACCATCGCCCTTCTCAAAGAAGACGGCGCATTTGCCAAATACATGTCTTGCCAGTTCGTCTTTGGTCTAGGAAACTTAATGCTCAGTGCACCACTCGTTGTTGTACTCGCAAACCAATTCTCATTTGACTACCTTGGTGAAATACTCGTTGTTTCTACGATTCCAATTATCTTGATGCCTCTGAGCATTCCTCTTTGGTCAAAGTTGCTTAACCGTGTTCATGTCATCCAGTTCCGTGCCATCCATAGTTGGGTCTTTGTACTTTCTGCGCTCGCTTTTGGAGTCAGTATATTTCTAGGTAATACAGTTGGACTTTGGATCGCTGCTGCGATTCGTGGAGTTGGTTTTGGAGGTGGTGTTCTTGCATGGAACCTTGGACACCAAGATTTTGCACCAGTTGAACAGTCCGGTCGGTACATGGGGTTACACGTCACCCTGACTGGAATCAGGGGGTTGATTGCACCAGCACTTGGAATGGGGCTCTATACATACTTCCTTGGCATCGGAGAAGAAACTGGAGGGAGCGTCTTTTTCGTCGGCGCAGCAATTTCTAGCATTGGGGGCATCGGATTTTTGATCCTTTCCCTCACTACTCCTCTCAAAACGAACAAATAAGGGCTAGAAAAATGGCTTCGGGCAAGGTATGATACGCGGCTCGCCCGTGTAATTATGGGCAAAGTGAACACCCGCTACTTGCGTGATTTAAGCATGTTGCTTAAACAAGATCAGCGACTCACTCCTAGCAACTACCCTCCGCGGAAGGGGTAGCCGAGACAAACGTAACCGCACAACACATGGTAGACCACAATCTGATAGCAGACCTCGGCATTGATATGGCCCAGGCCGATGCCCTCATTCTCGAAGCACTTGGTGCTGAAGCAGCCGCAGGTGATCTTGACGCGATGAATCTCGCTGATATTCAAGCGTACAAACCCGGAAACATTTTAAAAGGAAACATTGTTGGCAAAGCCGGCGACGATGCTGTCATTGATGTTGGCTTGAAATCTGAAGGGCTTGTTCACAAAAGTGAGTTTGACGACTGGGACACACTTGAATCTGGAACTGAAGTTGAAGTTGTCCTCGAAGAAATTGAAGATGAAAACGGCATTGTTAAACTTTCAAAACGAAAAGCTGATCGCATTCGGGGTTGGGAAAAAGTTCTCAAAACACATAAGGAAGGCGACATCGTCGAAGGCATTGGAATTCGTCGAATAAAGGGCGGAATCCTTGTTGATATTGGCGTTCCAGCATTCTTGCCCGCGTCACAAATTGACGTTCGTAGGCCAACCGACGTTTCTCAATTCATGGGTAAGATTATTCGTGCTGAAATTCTTAAGATAGACGAACCACGGCGCAACATCGTCATTAGTCGTCGAACACTTCTGGAGAACGAACGAAGTGAAGCAAAAGAACGATTGCTCAATACAATCAAACAAGACGATATTGTCGTTGGTCGCGTTACGAATGTTGCTGAATTCGGCGCCTTCATTGACCTTGGGGGTATCGACGGACTCCTCCATGTCACAGACATGAGTTGGGGACGTATCAAACACCCTAGCGAAGTGTGCAAGGTTGGAGATGAAATTGAAGTTAAGGTACTTCGCGTCGACTTTGACAGCGAAAAGATCGCTCTAGGATTGAAGCAAAAAGAAGCTTCGCCGTGGGAAGACATCGAAGAACGATTCCCAATCAAGAGCCGCGTGACTGGCCGTGTTGTCAATCTCGTCAGTTACGGTGCATTTGTACATCTTGAAGATGGTGTTGAGGGTCTTGTCCATGTCTCAGAAATGTCTTGGAGAAAACGTATCAACCATCCAAGTGAAGTTGTACAACCAAATGATGAAATCGAAGTCATTGTTCTTGACATTGACAAAGAGAAGCACGAAATTTCACTCGGCATCAAACAGGTCGAAGGGAATCCTTGGGAAATTGTTGCTGAAAAATACCCAATCGGAACGATCGTATCCGGTGCTGTTCGCAACCTTACCAATTACGGCGCGTTTGTTGAAATTGAACCGGGCATTGATGGCCTACTTCACGTCAGCGACATTTCGTGGACTGAAAAGATTGCCCACCCAAATGAAAAATTTAAAAAGGGTGATATGACTGAGTGTATTGTCTTGGAAATTGACCAAGACAAACAACGCATTAGTCTTGGTATCAAGCAAATGCATGAAGACCCATGGCAAACAGCAATTCCAGAAGCATATAAGCCTGGCATGGTTGTACATGGCAAAGTGACGAAGATCACCAACTTTGGTGTATTTGTAGAACTTGAAGAAGGTCTCGAGGGACTGCTACACATCTCCGAGTTGGCAGATCGCAAAGTTGATAGCCCTCAAGAAATTGTGAAGCCTGACCAAGATGTTGACGTTAAAATTCTCCGCGTGGATCTTGAAGAACGTAAGATTGGCCTCAGTCTCAAGCGTGCTCAAAGCGATGATGAAAGCACAGAAGAGGATTGGACACAACACGTCGAGAAAGGCGAAGCACCATCTCGTGGTGGAATGGATGACCATGGTGCTTTAGGTACAGATAAAATCGATCTGTAATAGTCGTCAATTGTTCATTACGAAAGAACAGCCCACCTCTAACAGGGTGGGCTGCTTTTCTCTTCTCTCCTCACTAGATCACTCCGGATCTAGTATCTTCCTCGCGACATTTAGCACAAAGCCAAGAAGGTCAACAGCGTTAGAATGACGATCTTTCGTCTATGCCGTGTCCACTCTATGGCGTGCCTTGTGCATCGCATGCTCGTTCCTCTACTCTTAAATTTCAAATCAACTAATCAATGCCCCCAACACCGTTACCATGCGCATAATTACGGTCATGGCAAGTCATCATGTAAAAAAATCTCGCAGAACGCTGTTTTTCATACGGAATATTCCAATTCTTTTATGTTTTTGTGTGCATGTAGTACATGCAGAAACTCTTCATGAAGATGCAGAAACAGCTCTGAAGAGTGTAAGAACATGGGTGAACGATAACTTAACCGTTTCAAAAGAAAAAATACTACTTGCAGATCATATTTCGGGCGTGTGTGTCATTCTCAGTCGTAACGGTACCCTTCTTGGTTATGGGGAAGCCTTTGGTGACGAACCAACGCTGCTTTCAGAAGCGGCAGCACTAGCGTTCAACAAAGTTAGGAAAAATCCAATCATTCTAAAACTGCCCGAATCAGTCCGGAAGCACGCGCTTTCTTTGATCGGAATCGAAGTTGGAATTGCGGGTAAACGAACACCGATCCCAACAAAAAACTTAGATAGGGCTGCAAAGAAGATCCTACGTGGTGTTGATTCCATTGCAGTACGTCGAGGGAAGAATTGGGATGTCAGACTGCCATCTCTCATGCGATTGTCGCCGTTTAGAAGAACAGTGAACCATCTCGAGGGTATGTGTATCAAGGTAGGCGCCCCCGCTGCCGATGCGCTCTCGCATCAACTCTCAAACCAAGAAGACATCACAATCTACAAAGTACATTTTGCTTCTGCGTATCAACATGCCAGTCGTGAGAACATTCAGTTGTTATATCGTGGAGATGAAGTGATCAGCACAAACCAACTTCTACAAACCGGTTTGCACGCTGTGGCGGATTTACTTGCTTCATACTTAGTTCATTCTCAGTGGCCAGGCGAAGAGGCGATTGGAATCACAGGAACGTACAAACCAGAGGTCGATCGATTTGACGATCTTTTTGCGCCAATCATTTCACAGGCGATGGCAGCTGAGGCATTATGGCAGTACACAAAAATACCTCGTTGCTTGTACCGACAAGAAGCGACAGCGGTGTACATAAGGATTATGAATGACCTCGCGATTGTGAACGAAAATGAATCACCTATTACGGGTGTTCTTGATCAGTCGTTTGTCGTACTTGCAAGTAACGATGAGGTTGTTCTCTCGGATGAAGCAATTGCCATGATTACGGGTTGTAAAAGTGACGTTGTTACGGCTGCAGCACAATTGGTTGATGGATCACTGGTACCCAAAAAGCCGTTGGAGCGAGGTGTGCTCTCTGCCGCAGTTGCTCATATTGCTAGTCAAGATGCAACAGTTCTACCGCTTGCTGAAAAAGTCATTTCTGCCTGCTTCACAACCACAAACGAAGATGATCGTGCATCGCTTATTCCTTGGATCGTACAGGCAAGTGTTCGTGTGTCGAACATGGGATCCAAAGTAGATGTTGAAGATATTCAGCAACTTCTCGAGAATGCGTTGGCTTCTCAAGTTGTCGATGACTCCATCCCAGATTTACTTGGTGGGTTTTCTCTCAACACAATGGCGGGACCGGTTGTTGATGCAAGGAGTATTCGTATGTTACCGATGCTTGCAACGCTTCTACCCACTGATGAATTCACACCACATGGCGAGAGACTTTCATTGCTGCAATCTATGCTTCTTGCTGCGAGATTTACATCCCAACTCACAACAACGCCAGAGAGGGCAAGTCGTTTTGCAAACCCAGAAAGAGCAGTGGGTGGCGTACGAAACTCGCCATGGGATGCAACAATGAAACCTGAAGCAGTCGCAATGGCTCTCATTGGTATATCAGACGCCATCAAAGCAATAAACAGTGTCGCCATGGAACATTAAGCGTATACTCAGGCATGCGTTTTTGGATCCAAACACTAGTAACCACCCTGTTGTTTATTACAGGTATGCTTCAAGCTTCACCAAATGCAATACAACACTCGCATGCAAAAATACTTGGCGCGATCCTGTACTCAGATTTATCCGTTTCTTGGGATGAGCAACCAATTGTAGATGTCCTCCAACAATTGCAAGATGACCTCCATGTAGACATGTTCGTCTTTTGGGAATCAGATAGTAAAGATGGTATTGATAAAAGCACGCCAATTACTTTAAAACTTCCAGCAACACCTGCGATTGTTGTTCTTGAACGAATCATTGAAAAACTCAACATCAATAATGAACCCAGCACGTGGCAACTTCGAGATGGCATGCTTGAAGTTGGTCTGAAAGACCAATTTACACAGGGGAGGTCGATGGAACTGCGTACATACGATGTGATGAGTTTGTTATTTACGATTCGAGATTTTGATAACGCACCTGAGATGGGAACAACAGGTGGTGGTGGTGTTCAGTTTGGAAACCCTACTGAAGAACCAGATCGTCAAACAAAAGAACAAGAGGTTCAAGAACTCATTGATACCATTACAGATTTTGTTGAATCAGAGCAATGGAAAGTGCACGGTGGGAATTGCACAATTCGTTTCTATAAAGGGTCTTTACTTGTGAAAGCACCTGATTTTGTGCATCGCCAACTCGGAGGTTATGGATTTGCACCAATTCGACCAAGGAATGTGAAAACTCGCACGATGAAATTCTCAGGCGGTTCGACAACCGTTCGTCTTCCACGCACCCCGAACATTTAATTGACCCCAGGTCAGTTTTTTAATTCTCCTCTAAAACCCAGTGACGTAGCCACGCTCGGTCCCATTCCATTTTTGCTCTTCGGTGAGACATCTTAGAGAGTCCATGTCCAGTGTCTGGGTATATCACAAGTTGTGTGGGTACGTCAAGGTAATCATGTAAAGCACGAAACAGTGCTTTCGATTGCTCTGCAGGCACGCGCGCGTCACCTGCGCCAACATGAATGATTGTTGGAGTCGTGATGTTGTCCGCCTCAAAAAGTGGTGACATTCTTTGAAGTTCTTCAGGTACTTCCCATGGTAATCCCTTGGCATAATTCACAACGTGTCCGGGTGTATCTTCAATCGACCATTGCATTGTTTGATCAAAGACGCCCGCCCCGCTGCTTGCTGCTTTAAAACGATCGGTTGCAGCAATCAAACAGTTTGTAAGGTATCCCCCGTTACTCCATCCACCAACTGCTAATTTGTTTGGGTCTGCAATACCACGTTCAACCATTGCATCAACACCCCAGAGAATATCTTGTACCTCAATGTCATTTTCACGTCCAACAAGATCTGTGAGGAATTTGTCTCCATACCCCGTTGAGCCGCGGTAGTTTGGACAAAAGACAGCCCAGCCATCTGTCGAAAGTAGCCCTCGACCATACGCTGAAAACTCCAACCCAGCTGATTTTGATGAGGTTGGACCTCCGTGCAAATCGACGTACATCGGCAGCGGTGCATCTTTTCCAAGCACAAAGTCATGTGGCAATTCCAAAACACCCTCAATTGTGGTTCCATCTTGTGCTATCCAGTTCACTGTTTGTACTGTAGGGATGTCCCAATCATCTACAAAGGCGTTTGGATTTGCAATGACCGTGACAAAGTATGGTGATTCTCTTACATCAACCACACTTGAGAGCATTTCTTTCGTCCCAGCAACACCAATGATCTGTTTTGTATTTTCTGAAACACTGAAGTCCCAACAGATCATGGGACCAGTGATCAATTCACTTGTTACGCCTTGTTTTCCGTTGCCCACATTAGAAACTTGAAGAAGTGGTCTCATCGTGCCCTGTTCTGCGATGTACAAAAGGTCGTATGAATCAGGTATCCAAACTGGTGCCGAGCCAAGTGAGACTTCATCTTTGCGCGAAACTTTTTGAATTGTTGTTGATTTTCCAAACGTTGCCACAAACATGTTGCGTGGAAACCCGTCGAAGTCAACTGCAAACACCAAACGAGTTCCATCCGACGTCCAATCAGGTGATTCAACCCAACCGTACGGCGAAGGCGCTTCTTTTCGCCAAAGCGTGTCATCAAGCAAGGTTGTAGTTTGTGATTCAACATCATATATACCAATATCTGACCAGCCTTCATTCGTAATCAAACGTGTGTCTGGTGTTGTCACCGTTGCAATTTTGTTGTCATCAGGTGAAATCGAAAAATCAACGATGACCTTCTCTTCATCCCACACCTTAATGTGTTTCCATGTTTGAAGGTCTAGGTACCAAATTTCCGAGTAGTCAACGATACCATGTCCGTATTCAACATCATCGTGTTCTTCGCGTAGTGCTTTCCACCCATCATCGACCTGCGTCTCGTTACTGACCACGTAATACACTCGTGAACTATCGCCGCTCATTTTCCAATCTTCCACGCCTCCTGCTAAACGAGTTACTGCCATTAACTGCGTGCCGTTAGGTTTAATTCTCCAGATTTGTTTTTTTCCGTTTCGAGGTAGGTCATCGCCTTTGCTCCCCCTGCGGGAAGAAAAATACAACCACTCATCTGTATTCGCCCATTGAATGGAACCATCATTCGCTTCGTCAAACGTAAGACGTAGCGCGGCATATCCAATTTGTGATGTGTTTGCAATCCAAATATCATAATTCCGCCGATCAAGTTCTTTGTCCCACCTTCCTTCAGTCCACGCAACATGTGCACCATCTGGGGAAATTGAACAACTCGATACATACGAAAGTGAAAAATAATCGTCACTTGTGATCTGGCCATATATACACAACATTAATTCTAAAAACATACTGTTCGTTCTCTCTCTCTAATCGTGACGCAATGCAATAATTGGGTCCTGTCTGCTTGCGATAATTGCGGGATAAATTCCAAAAATAAGACCTGTTCCTGCTGCAACAAGGAATGAAACAATGATCGACCATCCTGTTACCTGTGTTTCTAGACCTGAACCAAAATCAGCAATACCACTAAGCCATGGAAGTTTGAATAACAATTCTAAAATTGTTCCAAGACCAATAGAAATTCCTACGCCAACCACGATCCCCAGCAATCCTCCAACAGCACTCAAACTTCCAGTTTCCACGAGAAACTGAGCGGCGATGTCTCGACGAGTTGCACCAACGGCCCTCCGAATGCCTATTTCACGAGTCCGTTCGACAACAGTTGCAAGCATGATATTCATGATGCCAATGCCCCCGACAAGTAAACTTATTGCAGCAATTGCGGTTAACAAAATGTTCATCGTTGCTGTTGTGCGTCGAACATTTTCAAGTAATTCCCATGGCACGATCACTTCTATATCCATTAAGTTAGGGTGATCTATTCTCATGATCTGTCGGATGTGCTCTGCCATGGGGATGACTTCATCTGTTGATGGAGCGGTAATGTATATTTCTGAAACTTCAACTTCTTCACCGCTAAAAGAGCCCGCTTGTCTACGAACGACAAGGTCACCAAACTCAAGTAGAGATGTAGTCATTGGAATGTGCAAGTCCTTGTTGAGGTCGCGGCCTACTAATGCAGAGCCTGTACCACCTGCAAGTCCCACTGGTTCAAGAACGCCGACAATAGTGAAGACGCGTGTGTCAATTCGTAATTTTTCTCCAATAGGATCCGAGAGTGGAAAAAATTGATTCGCTAATTCATTTCCAATCACTACAACAGGCGCTCGGCGAATCAAATCTTCCTCTACTAAGTACCTTCCACCCTTTTGGACACGAAGATTCGCAGCATCTTTTAACTCTGGTACGGTGCCAAAAGTTTGACTTATTGTTCGTACTGCCCCTCTTGCAACCTCCGAACCCACGGCTTTGAGCGGGATGATCATGTCACCCTGCACAAACTCACGAAGCCGTCGTTCATCAGCGCGGGTAATGCCAAAATAAGCAATAAATGATCGCCGTTGCGATCCAACATTTTGAGATTCCGGAGGTCTTTGTGATCTGACAATGATATTCGTTGCCCCAAGTGATTCAATCGCTCGGAGTGCGGCTTGTTTATTTCCTTCTCCGATTGATACCATCACAATGACTGCTGCAACACCAAGTACAATACCAAGGCTTGTGAGGATAGACCGAAGTGCGTGAAGACGCAGATTCTGCATGCCAAGAAAAATTGTTTCAAGTGTTAGATTCATGTCGACATTAAAGGTTTTGGAGTATCTTGTTCGAAGACGAGCGGAATTTCTACAAAGAAAGATGCACCGTGACCAACCTTAGATTCTACCCAAACATCTGCTCTTAGGAGTTCAGCAAGTTCTCTGCAAATTGCTAGTCCAAGCCCAGTTCCCTGATGTTCTTTCGTATGGGAAGCATCAACTTGCCTAAACTTCTCAAAAACCATGTCAATCATGTCCTCTGGTATTCCGGGTCCATGGTCAGAAACCATAATTCTCACCGCAGAGGCTTGATCCTTCTTGTGAATTTGTTCTGCGATGATTTCAACTGAACCCTGAGTTGGACTAAATTTAATCGCATTAGATAGGTAGTTATATAGGATTTGTTGAAGTTTTCCCGGATCAGTCTCAATCAAAGAGAGGGTATTCACGACATGCACATCAACTTCAATCATCGAAGTTTTTGCTTGGGGTCGCATAATTCCAACAAGACCTTCAAGTAAATCTTCGATGCTTGTCTTCTCTAAATTTACTTCCATTCGACCCGCTTCAATTTTTGCCATATCGAGTAGTTCGTTGATCATGTCAAGAAGTGAACGACCACTTGTCAGAATATTGTTGATGTATCGAACGCGTTTCTCGTCATTCGATTCGGATGTGGGACCCATGCCCTGTAACAAATCAGCAAATCCAATGATTGAATTAAGCGGCGTACGGAGTTCGTGACTCACGTTTGCTAAAAACTCATTCTTCAATCGACTAGACTCGAAAAGACCTACGTTATCAGATGCCAACTCCTCAACTTTAAGATCAAGTGTTTCATTGAGACGGCTCAACTTGTCCCTATCTGCTTCCATTTGATCAAGCATTTCATTGAATGCAATAGCAAGTTCCTCAAACTCGTCGCCTGTTACAAGAGATGACCTTGCGCTTAAGTCTCCGGTTTGAACTTTTTCAGAGACTCGTCTTAACTTGCGTACTGGTGAAAAGACCAACCTTGTCAGAATCAGATAAAAAGCTAAAAGTGAGATTAAGAATCCAGTAATGCCTGCCCCGAGGAACCATACAAGCATTTCCCTTCGCTGTTGCGCAAGTTCTTCTTCATAATTGTGAATAAGAGCAGCGGTTCGCATCCATGGAATGCTAAGCATCACTACGATGATGATCAATATGACCGCTCCAAAAATTGCTAGGCATTTATTTGCAAGGCTTAGACGTGATCCCATACTACCCAAGATACACCGCCCTTATACTTCCGTGGGTCGTGACCATTCCCAATGTTTGGACTTCTCCAATGCAGTTGCAGCTTGCTTGATACAACGAAGGCAAATTGTCGCTTCATTGTCGAATTCGCTACTCCAAGATTGCTGTTCGCGAGTTTCAAGGCACATTCGACATTTTAATTCTACTTGTTGGCCCTCATTGTTCAAGACAAGACTCGCGTAAGCAAGTGATAAACATGCACCACAAACAATGCTGCCTTGATGCCCCTCGATACATGGATCTCCCTCTGACCATGCTGATCGGCCACAATAATCACAGAGGATATCCTCTGGTTGAACGTCGTTGACATTGATTCCTTTTCTGTGCATCGATTATATTTTAACTTGGTATCAGGCACCGTGCCTAGCAGCGATCAAATCTTTCGCGTCGTTACACGATGAAAGGGTCTTCCTTCACGACGATACTTTCGCTCAAAGTTTGTACCCGTTAATTCACCTTCCCCTGCAGAATCGACTGTGTTGAATGGTATACATTCAAACAAATCTTGGTGGCGATCAATGTGCAGTAGGCACCAATCCCATAAATCATCGTGATCGGTGACAATTCTCAGTTCGCCACCAGGTTTTAAAATTCGATGAAACGTATGCATGGTGTCATCTTGAATGACGCGTCGTTTATGGTGTCGTTTCTTAGGCCATGGATCACTAAAGTACAAGTGAATCACTTCTGCAACTTGATCTTCGCACCAGTATTGCAAAAACTCGGTTGCATCTCCGTAGACCATTTTCACAGACTTTCGCCCGTTGCGGCGCAACCTGTCTGCGCCGTAGCGATAGAATTCTGCAGTCCATTCAAAACCTAGGAAGTTCGTCTTTGGCTGTAACGCAGATTGTTGCAGTAGAAATGTGCCCTTGCCTGAACCGATTTCAATCTCAAGTGGACAAGTTTCATCCTTGAACCAACTCCGAGGGTCGATACGACCCTCGTCACAAGGGGGAAGGGTTCGCATATCAATTCCGACTTCACCTACATCAAGTGTTCTGCCTGAAAGGCCAAGACTCATGCTCCACTCACTCCCGCCCCACCGCTTGCTGCGGCAGCCTTTTGTGCATCTGCTGCTGATTGTGCCGCAGGACCACCGATTGTACTTCCACGTACAGAAACAACTGATGGGATTCCCGTACCATGCCCCTTGAGTTCATTATCCCAAACTTGCTTTCCTGTTAATGGATCCAAGCAATAGATATACCCTTGAACTGAAACAATCAACCGATCTCCGTCAAGCAAAATTGCAGCGTAGCCGGATCCTTTCTCTGCTTTCCACTCCCAAACTTTCTTGCCGCTGTAACGATCAAGCGCAATCACTTGTTTATTAAAACCAGTGAACACAAGATCATTGATCGTGTTCTCATTAGTCATAATCTGTAACCTCTGTGAGCCATTGGCCGAGTGCTTCAAGGGCGATGGGTTCAAATGTTGTTTCAATTTGACCATATTCAGCAACGGCGCCGGTCGTTGCTTTTTGAAATAAGTGATTTAAACCCTCTAGTTCGATGATCGTGACGTCACCTCCTGCGTTTGTAATCGTTTCTTCTATTACTGGTAAGTTTTGTGTAGATGAAACCTGTGTGTCTAGTGTTCCATTCATTGCAAGAACAGGACATTCAACTGCCGCGAGAGTTGGAGCAGGATCATAATACAAAAACCACTGAAACCAAGGTGTACCAAATTGTTCAAGACTATCGTCTAAAATTTCATTGAACTTCTCATCCGTGACTTTGATGCCTTGGGTGATGAGTTGCAAATCTACAAGCTCCATCATTTGCGAGCGAAGTTCAATTTCATCCACCTCACCTTGATACATTTCATAGATATTCATTGAAGCATTTACAATGCCATCAATAAGTTCTTGGTCCACATCATCTGCTTGCAACAGCATTGTCGATTGCACTGGCATCAATTCATATCCGGGCACGCCGGGGCCAGCAAGCATGACGACAAACGCAAGTTTGTCATCATCCACAGCGACGAGTGGACCAATGAGTCCACCTTCACTGTGTCCTATCACACCAACGCGAAGGGGATCGATTTTTGGTTGCCACCGCGCGGCACCAACCATGACAGTTACATCTGTTACAAAATCTTCTGATGTCACATCTTCTAGTGTGTCCATATCTTCAACAACTGATCCACCAACACCGCGATCATCGAATCGCAGTACAGCAATTCCGTTTCGAGTGAGATAATCTGCAATCACAAGAAAGGGCTTGTGACCCATCAGTGACTCATCGCGATCTTGCATGCCCGAGCCGCTAATCAAAACGGCGCATGCAAAGGGTCCTTCACCTTCTGGAACAGTAAGCGTTCCTGCAAGTATATGACCTTCTGGGTGAAGGGCTGTGATTTCAGTACTTGTATATGGAAACGGGCCTTCAGGGTTTTGAATTCTTACAAGAGTAGGCACTTCATCAACTCGCACGAATGCGATTGGAAACGTCATCCCCGCTTGATCCATCTGACCATGTAACATTGTTAGATCATCATTTTCTTTCACTGTAAACACAAGCCCTGCTTGTGATAATTGTGCAACGAGTTCTGCGTGTTGATTGTACGTTGCTGCAATTGGCACGGCTTCAGCACCTTGGGTTGGAACTGTTAGAAGCACAAATGTTCCTTCTTCGTCATCAACAACACCAAGGGTCATCTTAAGTGGACCAAGTGTCGGCACCTCAATTGCACCCGTATATAATCGAGGCTCTTCGCTCGCTAAGGCAGCGCATGAAATAACTAACAGCCAGACCATCATTTGGCTTACATATTGCTTTAACATCATTATCTCCTTACTGAGTTTACTTTTGGTCAGTTTCGATTTCTACGCATTTAGCGTCTGACCAAAGATCCTCTAGATCATAGTATGCCCGAAGCTGTGGTTCAAATAGGTGCGTTACGACAGTAATATGGTCGGTGACGATCCACGTGGTACCCAAGTCAATACTCTTTCGAAATGCTGGTAAGCCCGCTTCCTTTCCCAGTTCTGCGAGTTCGTCTGCAACCGACTTCATTTGACGGTCACTTGTACCTGTGCCAATCAACACAAAATCACAGACTTGACTCACTGTTGAAACGTCAAGCAGGAGAACGTCTTCGCAGTGCCTGTCAATCAGTAAACGGGCTGCGGACACCGCGAATGCGGCGGCAGCAGCCGTTTGGTTTTCTAGTCCTGAATGTGACACTTATATTCCTAATGCTCCTGCCACAGCAGGGCCAAAGTTCACAATAAGACCTGCAAACACAATAGAAACAATCGCAATCAACTTAATCAAAATATTTAGTGCAGGTCCTGACGTATCTTTAAAAGGGTCACCAACGGTATCACCTATAATACTCGCCTTGTGAGCATCAGAGCCTTTGCCGCCGTGCTTACCCGATTCAATGTATTTTTTGGCGTTATCCCAAGCACCACCAGCGTTTGCCATATAGATCGCAAGTGCAAAGCCGCTTGTTAAACCGCCAACGAGTAAGCCCATCACGCCACCTACTCCAAGGAGAAGTCCAACAATAATTGGAACTCCAATAGCGAGGATTGCTGGCCCGATCATTTCTTTTTGTGCACTTACTGTTGAAATGTCTACACAACTTCCATAGTCTGGGTATGCAACACCATCAACTATTATTTGTTCTTTTGGCCAATTCATCGGATCAGCGATTTCTTCGTCACTCATGCCGTTTGCTTTGAATGCTTTCTTCATCACACCAAATTGTCTGCGACATTCATTCATCATTTCGTACGCTGCACGCCCTACAGCGTTCATCGTCAAAGCACAGAAGACGAATGCAAGCATCACGCCAAGGAAGATGCCTCCAAGCACTTTTGGATTCATGATCGTAACATCATAGAATGACAAGATTTGTTTTATTTTTGCTTTGTGTGAAGGAACAATATCAAACTTAATGTCATTCACAACGACGCGGTGAGCGTTTTCAACCTTGTTCCAAGCAAAGTCCGCTGCGAGTGCGCCCTCTGCCCAATCAAGTTCGCTTAATGCTGCTTCTGTATTATCAGATGAAAGTAAGAGGCCGCCAAATGTTTCGCCGTTGTGGTTTGCAACGAATTCACGATTGCCCAAGTACGCAATTGTATTTTCTGCTGATTCAACCATTGCGATATCGGTGATAATTTTCTTATCGAGACTTGTTTGAACAACTGAAACGTATGCAGCCAATAATGCAAGTGCTGTCAATGCTGCTGAGCCAATCGCGAAACCCTTACCTGTTGCGGCAGTTGTATTACCTAGGGAGTCAAGCATGTCTGTTCGTTCACGCACGATTGGTGGTTGACCTGTCATTTCAGCGTTACCACCAGCGTTATCAGCAATTGGTCCATATGCGTCTGTCGCAAGTGTAATACCAAGGGTGCTGAGCATACCAACGGCTGCAATTCCAACGCCATACAAACCCAGAAGGAAGTTCTCGTTGCCGCCAGAAAAACCAAATGCAGCAATGATTGCTACAACAATGACAATCAATGGAGCCCATGTTGAAATCATGCCTTCGGCAATACCGGAGATAATGACAGTTGCAGCACCGGTTTCAGTTTGCTTTGCAATACGCTGGGTTGGGGCGTGTTCGTACGAAGTGTAGTACTCCGTTGCATATGCGATGATCAAGCCAGCAGAAAGACCGGTAATGATGGAAGCCCATGGTCCCCACCAAACAAATCCAGCAACAACATCTTCATCAACATCTTTAAATAAGTAGTAGAACAAACCGCCACAAAGCACTGCAATGAGGAATGAAGCAACATATACACCTTTGTGAAGACCTTTGAGGAGTTCGCTAAAACTAGCGTTCTCTTTCGCGCGAACGACAAAGATACCAACGAGGGAGCAGAAGATGCCAAGTCCCGCGAGTGCCATTGGTGCAACTGCGAGGGACATGCCAAACTGATTAGCTAATTCAGGGGTTGCGAAGTTAATGCCCATTGCAGCTGCAGCACCAAGTGCCATTGTTGCGAGGATCGAACCGTAATAACTTTCGTACAGGTCAGCGCCCATGCCTGCAACGTCACCAACGTTGTCGCCAACATTGTCTGCAATTGTTGCTGGGTTACGTGGGTCGTCTTCAGGGATACCTGCTTCGATTTTACCGACAAGGTCAGCACCAACGTCGGCTGCTTTTGTAAACACACCACCACCGACTCGAGCAAACAACGCTTGGGTTGAAGCACCCATACCGAATGTCAACATAATCGATGTGATTTCAACGAGTTCTTTGCCTGGCATGACTTTGTTCCAGAGGTAGAACCAGACGGATGTATCAAGGAGTGCAAAACCAACAACGATCAGTCCCATGACTGCACCTGAACGGAAGGCAACTTTAAGACCAGCGTTGAGTGATTGTTTGACAGCCCATGTTGTTCGCGCGGAAGCGTTGGTTGCCATTTTCATGCCGAACCAGCCACAAAGACCAGAGAATAAACCAGCAATTGGAACGCCCACCGCTGACCATATTGGTTGAATTTCAGCAAATCCAAGTGCTGCAAGAATTGCAACTAAGACAATAAAGACAACGAATACAACTTTGTATTGACGTTTGAGATACGCCATTGCACCAGCACGAACATGTTCGGCAATTTTGATCATCTCAGGTTCGCCTTCACTTTGTGCCATAACGCCTCTACTAAAGACGAATGCCATGAAGAGGGCGACAATCGCACCAACTGGTGCGAGGTAGTAAAGATCAGGGATTGATACTGTTGTTTCTTGAGCAAGCATGAGGAAGTTCATGTTGATCGTCTCCTAATTAATATTCACCCTACGCGGGGTCGACCTAGTTTCTGCCTTGTGAGGTTTCGTAAACCACACTCTTTCTGAAAAATTAAATCGCCGCTGTGCGTTGCACGCGGCGCATACTGTTTGTGTTCTTGTTCGTACTGAAAGCACAAAGAGTGCTTTATTACCGGCCTCGTCCACCGCCGCTACCTCGGCTCGTTTTAGGGGGGGTTCGTCGAAGTTCTGGATGCAATTCACGGTAGATTCGTGATTCGGTTCGTCTCTTTGCGCGGCTTTTTCGTTCCGAGGGTTTCTCGTAGTACTGTCGTTTCTTGACATCTTTGATCAGGTTTTCCTTCTCGCAGAGTTTCTTGAAGCGGCGTAACATCTGACTTGCAGATTCGTTTTGCCGTGCTTTAATTCGTATCGCCATAAGTTCCTAAACCTTCCTTTGAATCAAGTATTGAGAGCCGCGTATTATCATGCATAGTGAGCACCATTGCAAGTGGGTGGGAGTGTATTGCTAAATCATTTGTTTTCAGTGGTTTACAGGACACCGAAGAAGCGATATTCTGTCCTTAACATGGAGTTGCTCGTTGATACATGGAATGTGCTGCATCAAACTGGAATATTGCCACCTGATCTTGCTGGTTTAGGAGTCGCCGACCTCACCTCCTTGCTCTCTCAAGGACGTTGGGCACGAGACAGGATCACCTTGATTTGCGATGGCACCCCCAGGGGTGTGGGGTCGAGTTTGTCGAAAAATATCGAAATTGTGTATACCGGTGGAAACAAATCTGCTGATCAAGAAATCATGGATCGGGTTGCTGCTTCTTCGTCAGCAAACCGAATTGTCGTTGTGACCAACGACCGAGAAATCGTCCGTTTCATTCGGGCTAAAGGTGCGCAGCAACTTGGGTCGGTTGAATTTCTCGAAGCGATTATTGACGATCACCAAAAGCCAGGCAAAAAAACAATTCGGAAACCTTCTGGCTTGTCACCTGAAAAAGCTGCAGCGTGGAAAGAAGAGTTTGATTTTAATCTTTCCGATTTGGATGATCTTCAAGATGAAATACTAGATACAGAAGTATCGGAAACAGAATCAACGCTTCAGGAAAAATCGCAACCTAAGAAGATTCCAAAACTCCCACCACCACGTGAACCCGAACTTCCAGATGACTTGATCAACGAAGCAAGGAAATTCGCAGAATAAATTCACCGAGAGTGAGTTTATTTATGGTTGAAGTCGCTCCCAAGACCAATCGCTGTCGAGGCAGGTATACAAAATGCGTTCGTGTAAGCGTCCGTCGCGTCCTTGCCAAAATTCGATTTCGTCAAGCGAGACTCGCAATCCCCCCCAATGTTCTGGACGTGGAACGCTGCGACCCTCCCACTTTGCCGTGAGCGAAGCTACCTTTGCCATCATCATCGCCCTGCTTTTCAATGGTTGTGACTGATCGCTTGCCCAAGCACTAATTTGACTTAGTTTATCTCTCGTAGCAAAATAAGCATCCGATTCTTCTTCGGTCAATCTAGAGACAATTCCCCTAATTCGTAATTGCCGATGGCAATCATCCCAATGAAATAACATTGAGGCATGTTTGTTTGCTTCAAGATCTCTGGCCTTTGGGCTTTCAAAATTCGTAAAGAAAACTCCTCCATGCTCGTCAAATCCCTTCAAGAGCACCATCCTTGAAGAAGGAACCCCTTCGCTGTCCACAGTCGAAAGTGCAAACGCAAGAGGATTTGGCTTGGAATTTGAAGCAACTGCCTCATCAAACCAGTGTTGTGCACATGCGATGGGCGATTGTGATGGAGTATCGAAGTTCATTTATTTTGAAAGTCCTAGACGATAGAGGGGATATATTGCGTAGAATATACGCGTGCTGCAATGACTGCGTGAAAGCCTAGCAGCGTCGACCTCAACGAAGGAGGTTCGTCATGCATGAAAAACGAAATTTTATTCTTGTACTCATTGGAACTGCGAGCCTGCTTTGGGCAATTTGGGCTTGGACGATGTCGGAAAGTGGCTTCATTGATGCAACAAAATTATTCCCCACGCTCATTACACTGGCAATTGCAGGATTTTTAATCTACGCCTTTAACATTGAAGATCAACTGCCTGATCGACTTGAGGAACTTGTAGGATCACATTATTTTGAGGCTGACGGAGTCTGCCTGCTTCCTGTGGTTCGAGCATCACCAAATGGTCCTGAGTTGTCAATTTATTATCAAAACAGGTTTGAAAATCCTGCCTCTGTTATCGTACATCTCCGGCCAGCACAACATTCTTTTACCGTTGTGCAAGATGCTACTGATGTTCATATTGCGTTCAGGGTTGGAGGGGGTGACGTCGGCGTGTTGCACCAACCTATTACTGTTCCGGAAACATTGCGGGGCGAAATCGTCAATGTACAAATGGTTGGCGTGAGTCACTATCCAAGAAGTCATGGTACGCGTTGGCGTCGTCATGAGGGTCACCCCTGTGGATCAATGGATGTTGATTGGGTTGGTAACGCAATGAAAATAGGAGCACATGAAGTCGACGGAACAATCGAACTGAGAGATCCTGTCATGCTTCATCTTGCTATGCCAAAAAACATTGAGCAACCGGAACCACATAACACTTCGTGTCGGCAAGAGATTCTATAAAAAAGATCGCCCTTTGAGCGATCTTTTTTATTGGGTTATCAGGTTGATCGGTCACATCGTATACACAATATCAAGCGCTTTGCCCAATCGTTCATGCATATCTTCGAGGTGCGACTGTGAATAAACATCCAACGATGTACTCCTCGTAAGAATGTCGCCCAGTTGTTTGTGCAATGCTCTTGTGTGGTACAACGCAAGTGTTCTTACTGGTCTAAACATACGGACGCGGCCTGTTGAAAGGTCAATAAGTCGATCGGTCATTTCAGCCTGCAAATTTCTTTTCATTGACGAGATCATCGGTAAACGAGTTGTCCAATCACCGCTTGTTTCTTCGATATCACTATAAACAGCGTCCATAAGTGTTTCAAAAATCTCAGCCATCGTCAGCGCGTCTTCATCCGCTGGAACACGGTATTCATTGTCGTACACCATCCCAAGCCTGCTTGGTGCAAGGATTGATGTAAGCATTGATGCTTGAAGCCCAAGAATCCTGTCGTGTACAGGCCATGTGGCGTCACCTCTGTCGCCTCCACCGCCATGCCACTTATCAACATTAAAGTGTGCAAGGAGGTTTGGAGAAAGATCGTATGCATCTTCGTTAAATATGTACTCAATAACAAAGTTTAATGCGGCTCGTTGACGCTCTGCGGGAACAACTGTTACGGGTGGAACATCTTCTTCACCAAAGTCGCCTTTCTTATTTCGATTAATAAATGCACCACCTACCCAATCAATTAACATCCCCGCTACACCTGATTGCATACGCAGCGTTGTTTCATAACCTCTTCGAGCTTTGGACCAACTATCACCGTCTTCAACATACGAGGTAAGTAAATCTTCACGTAGTTTTTCAACGATTCTCATTTGGTTTCGTGCATACGTCAACGGATCTTTACTAAAGTCGTAACGTTTCGCAAGCGGGTCGGGACCAGACGTATCTTCGTCAGTAAGGTAGGCATTTTCAGGTTCGTTCGAACGTTTCAATACATCATCTTCCTTACCGAAGGTGTATCCATACTCGATCGCCCATATGTCGTAGAGTCCAACGCCGATCATCGCAAAGTCACCTTGGACATCTCCTGTTCCCATGTTGAAATTGACTGGGTTGTAATCCATCACTGATGCGGAAAATGGTTTCTTGCCACTCATATCTACAGAGTTAATCTCTTCCATCGTGTAAAGACCTGACGCCTTAAAGTTGTGGCGCAGACCAAGTGTGTGACCTACTTCATGACAAACTAATCCAGAAATGAGTGGACCAATAAACCATTCAGGAATTCCATCAAGTTTGTCATCTGTCGCTCGAGCAGTTTCAATCGGTGGGCCAGTCTCAATAAGATCAAGCGCTTCAAGACCTAATCTTGCAAAAGCCATTTGGCTTGCAAGTTGATACGCTGCTAAACAATGTCGATCTTCATCACCTAACCATTGTGCAATTTCTGCAAGATTCTCATCGCTCGCAAGTATTGGGTCAATTAAAGACTTTCCAGGATCTGATTCACCCGCTTTTTTGCGTCGATCACGTTCAGCAAAAATTTTTGCCTGTTCAATTGGACTTGCTGTTCGAATTCGTGGGTCCCATTGTGGATAATCCTCAAGCCATTGAATATCGGAAGGTGTCAAGGTAGCCATTGCTTCTTCAGCTTTTGGAATCTGTGAATACCACTTCCAATACGCTCGAATCCAACCGTCTGTGAGAACGATGTCTGCATCAAGAATTTCACCGGTGATAGGGTGAGCACGTGATGGACCAATTGCGGTTGCGATATCGTTGTTCAACCAACGAAGGAAGTTGTACCGAACATCTTCTGGATCCTTTTCCATGTGCGCACCAGTTGCTTCATCTTGGTAATAGACTTCAATGGCATTGTCAATACCAATTTTTTCAAACGCTTCGTTCCAATACAACACACCGTCACGAACCCATCGTCGATACTTCACGGGAACTGTGTGTTCGATGTAAAAAACAATCGGTTTCTTTGGGGGGCTCAGTGACAAACTAGAATCACTTTTTTGAAGATCCCAACGGTTAATGTAATGAATCCACTTATCTTCTTCATGGGGTTGACCCAAGTCACGGAAGTCAGTTGTGAAGTAACCAACTCGTTCGTCTGCTTTTCGTGGTTTATATTTGCTGCTTTTTGGAACTTCGCTAATTGAATAGTGAATTGTTTTGAACCGTCCACCGGTTGTTGGCATTTCCAGTGCAACTTCTAGGTTTTTTGGAAATGATTTTGCTGTTTTAATTGTTGAAAGTCTGCTATTGGCACCTCTGCCCACGGAGCCAGCAATCGTTGATGCGTTATTTACAAGTAGACTGTCTAAGTCGATCACGGGTTGTCCGTTTGGTCCATTTGCAACGATAGGAACATCGATCAATACCGTATCTGTAAATATTGTGTCAACAGATGCTTTGGATGTTTTATTGCCTGTTGATCTTACGGAAACCTCTGGTGAAATGAATGCAAGCCGATCACCATATTTTCGCAAGTAGATATACGCTTCGTTCCCTTGCAAACCAGAAAAGGTGACACCAGCAGATGGGGTCACGGCAATAAAGAATTTTTTTCGATCCCAACCTCGAGGCAATTCAAGGAGCATTTGGTTTTCTTTTGTATTCACCCAATGTCCAAAAAGTGCAAGCGAACCAA
>ERZ813253.160-NODE-160-length-26647-cov-7.782428_pt1 | contig 26647 bp, 27 predicted proteins | sample MGYA00520893_ERZ813253 | MGnify/ENA primary metagenome ERZ813253 (study PRJEB31669, sample SAMD00080414) | marine metagenome | biome: oceanic hadal pelagic zone biome; feature: marine hadalpelagic zone; material: sea water | place: Pacific Ocean:Izu-Bonin Trench...
CCGTTTGGCCCGTTCGTTGCCGCGGAACCAGGTCTTGATCTCGCCCTCGATCATGGCGATGCGGGCCTGCAACTCGCGGATCTGTTCCGCCAGGGCAATGACGATCTTGCATGCCAGCGCGGGGATGTCCGGCACCACGCCTTCGACAAGCTGATCGACGAGCCTCAGCGCGTGGTGAATGCCTTTGGCCAGCACCATGCCCAACTCGGCCAACTGGGACCGGATCATGTTGACCAGCTGGGTGCGCTGGCCGACCAGAAGATCCCGTGTTCGGTGGAGCGCTACGACCGATTGCTGCTCAGCCGACTTGATCGCGACGAACCGCATGGTCGGGCGCGTCACCGCCTCGCAGATCGCCTCCGCATCGGCGGCATCAGTCTTGCCGCGCTTGACGTAGGGTTTGACGTAGATCGGTGGCATCAATTTCACCTCGTGCCCCAGGGCCCGGATCTCGCGTGCCCAGTAGTGGCTCGTGCCGCACGCCTCGATACCGATCAGACAGGGTTCCAGCTTGCCGAAGAACGGCATCATCTGGCGCCGGCGCAACGACCGGCGGACAATCACCCTGCCGTCGTCGCCATAGGTGACTTCACCGAGGGCGTGAACGATCCTCTTGGCGCCATCGGGACGCAGAAGCCGATACTCGATGTTATAGGATTCTTGCGACGCAATTATTTCCCTGGCCGCATCGGCGACCAGCGCCCTGTCGTCGGGATGAACCGCATCCAGAAAGGCTTTGTAGGTGCCGCCAAATTCCTGTGGGTCGAGGCCGAAAATTCGGCAGGTCTCATCGGACCAATGCAGTTCTCCGGTGACTATGTTCCTGTCCCAGCTTCCCATCTGGGCGATACGCTGGGCATTGGCGAGGCTCCGTTCGCTCTCGCGTAGCGCGGCGGTGCGCGCCTCGACCCGCTCTTCAAGCTCGTTGTGGGCAATTTGAAGCGCCTCTTCGGCCCGCTTGCGCTCGGTGATGTCGATCCGGATGGTGCCGATAGCGGTAATTTCGCCACCGACGTCGCGGAGCGGGAACTTGACCGTAAGAAGCTCCAACAGCTTTTGCCCATGATCGAGCACTTCCTCGCGCTCCACCATCCGCCCGGTTTCGATCACCGCGCGATCATGCACCTCACTGAAAGCGACAAAGGAGGGGCTGGCAATATCCTTCAACCGCTTGCCGACAGTGACCCGATTGGCCACGCCGAATATTTTTTCGAACACGGGATTGATCAGCAAATAGCGCCCATCGATGTCTTTGATCGACACAGCGCCCGGAGAGTTCTTGATGAATGACTGTAAGCGGCCCTCGCTCTCACCAAGCCGGCGTTCAGCCTGCTTGCGCTCGGTGATATCGACGCCAACGCCCCGATAGCCCAGGAAGTTTGCAAAACCAGCTCAAGCTGTTTCTGGTCGAACGCCCACAGACTATTGGCGATGACATCGAGATAGCCTTGCTCGATCAGGTCAAAATTGTCGTCGATTTGCCGCAGGTCAAAGCGATATCCGGCATAGAGCTGCAAGCCCGTGAACAGGAACGTAAAACACGAGCTGAACAGCACGATGGATACGATCAGCCGGTGGGCTATCGTCGGTGATTTAAGGCGGGCAAAAATAGGCATGGAGCTATCCTATTTTGCCTGTAGCGCGCCGAGTGTCTGGTCGTGGATGCGTTGATAGGAGCCGTCCGCCTTCATCGCGCGAAGGGCTTCGCTGGCCTTGGGGATGAGCCGCGCGTGGCGCTTATGAAGATAGGCGAACAGATCCCTGGTGGCGAACGGCGGGTCGACAACGCGAATATTCTTAAAGCCCAGGTCCCCGATCAACTGAAGCCCCGGCCAGCGCGCATAGACGGCGACGTCGATACGCCTGGCGTCGAGCATTTTGAAAAGCTGCTCGGCGGAGCCGACCTTGATCAGCGATTTACTTTGTTTGATATTCCATTCGAGAATTTTCCAGCCGGTGACGATGCCCACATGATACGGCGCGAGACTCGTCCAATCGACAATCTCTAGATTGCTCATGCGGGTAAACGCGACAAGTTCAATTTCTCTGGACCGCTCTTCCAACTGCACGAGATTTGGGTATTTTTCCGACATGCCGCCAATGCGCGATTGGGTGCCGTCCAGCAGGCCGTCGTTTGCATTGATGAGCACCCTTTCGCTGGGCAGGTTTTGGATCGCTACCGCATAGCCAATCCTGCGGAATATCTCCTTGATGAGCCGATCGTCAAAACCGGATTTTTCAGCGTTGGAGAAAGGCGGGGTTATGTCGGCAGCAATCGTCAGCGTTTCCGCCGCCCCGGCCATGCGGGCAATGCCCATGACAACGGGGGACGCCATGGCGACGATCAGGCAGAGCAACCAAAATCTTTTTGTCATGGGGGCATCCTTTGGGAATTTCCAAAAATTCAATGCAGCCAGCAGGTCCATGATTTCCGGCAATGCCCCGCCGCGACCCTGGACATGATCCCACGGTCGCGCGTTGCTCATCGAAACTACCGAGCGGTTGGTTTCTCCGAGACGGTTAATATTAATAAAGAATGAATTAATTAATCGTTAACTTTTATCGTCTTTTACAGCATTCAAAGCCTGGTCTCACCGGGCAAATTCGCGTCAACTTCCCTTGACATCGGGCGGGCGGTTTTCAGCGAAGGCGGCGATGTCTTTCTTTAAGCCGTCACTGTTGGCGATACGGTCGGGCAGGCAAGCGTATGATCAGCCTTGATCGGCGGGGTACAAAAAAAAGGACCGGAATTACCGGCCCGAGTTGGGGAATTTGGGGGATCATGGGCGCGCCCGAAGCGCGGGTGGCCAAAGCGCATGGGGGCGTATTGATCTGGTGATGATGATTATGGCGATCCCGCGAAAAAACACTTCTCGACTTGCGTTTGGACAAACCAGATCGCCGCGATAGGGTTCGATAATCCAGCACGGAGTCGAAATATTGTATTATTTCAATTGCTTATAATATTTTGAGAGTCGGCCCAGGACGGGCCAAAAAGGCGGCCGTTTCACTCCTCGATTTGCGATTCGAGGAGTGACGGCTGGGGATTGCTCAGAGGGCGGCGATGCGGTAGACGCAACGGCGGGCGCCGGACAGCAGATGTTCTTCCCGCTCGACGCGGACGCCGGGGCCCAGCGCCTTCCTGAAAACCTCCAGCTCGGACCGGCAAAATCCCTGACAGGCCGATGCCGCCGCGCAGATCGGACAGTGATTCTCGACCAGCAGGAAGCCGCCCTTGCCGTCGGCGCGGGCTTCGGCCATGTAGCCTTCCTCGTCGCGCAGGGCGGCGAGAGCGCGCACCCGCTCAGCCAGGCCGTCAACCCCCCGCAGGCGCTCGCCATAGCTCTCGATCATCTGTTTCTCGCGCACCGCGATCAGCCGATCGAGGCCGGCGTCGCCGAATTCACTGCGCACGGCCGTCACCATGTCGAGCATGAGCTGTGAATGGCCGTCGGGAAAACGCCCGTGGCCACGCGTCGACAGGCGCCAGATGCGCTTCGGGCGGCCGACACCCCGGGCTCTATCGCTGTGGCTGACCAGGCCCGCCGCGCCGAGCTTGGCGAGATGCTGGCGGACAGCCTCGGCGGTGATGGCGAGCCGCCCCGCGAGGACCTTCGCGGGCAACGGTCCGCGGGCCTTGAGAAGCTGCAGGATGGCGTCGGCGGTCTGTTCGGACATGGGCCGTGGATAGCATTGCAGGCGGTTTCTTGCAATATACAAAGTAATTACTTATTATATTGATCAAGGGAGGAATTGTCATGACCTCTACGATGAAGCGGGACTGGACCAAGACGATCCGCCATGACGCCCTGGCGGCCAAGGGCCGGGCCGTCCTGCGGCGCGACGGCAAACAGATCGTCCTGTTCCTCAGCTCCGACGGCGTGGTCTATGCCTGCAACAACCGCTGTCCCCATGAAGGCTATCCCCTGCGCGAGGGAACCCTCGACGACGGCTGCACCCTGACCTGTGACTGGCACAATTGGAAATTCGACTTGAAGACCGGCGCCAATCATTTCGGCGGCGATGCCTTGCGCGTCTATCCGGTCGAGGTCCGCGACGGCGATATCTGGCTCGATCTCAGCGACCCGCCGCTGGAGGCCCGCCGGGCGGCGATCATGGCCAACCTGCGCAACGCCTTCGACGATCATGAATACGACCGGATCGCCCGCGAGATCGCCAGGCTGCGGCTCGCCGACCCGGAGAATTCCGACGCGACCGAGGCGGTCGTCGCGGCCATCGAATGGTCCTTCGAGCGCTTCGAATTCGGCTGGACCCATGCCTATGGCGGCACCGCCGACTGGCTCGCCCTCCATGACGAGCAGGCCGGCGATCCCGAGGCCCAACTCGTCTGTCTGCTCGAATGCGTCGGCCATATGGCGGATGATGCCTTACCCGAAGAGCGCTACCCCTTCACGGGCGAGTCCCGGCCCTACGATGAAGACGGCTTCGTTGCCGCCCTCGAGGACGAGGACGAGGATCTCGCCGTGGCGCACTTGCGCGGGGCGCTCGATGGCGGTCTCGGCTTCGCCGGCATCGAGCGCGGGCTGTGCCGCGCGGCGCTCGCCCATTACGCCGGTTTCGGCCATTCGCTGATCTATACGGTCAAGGCCGGGCGGCTCATCGAGCGCCTCGGGGAGCGCGTCGCCGCGCCGCTTCTGCTGTCGCTCACACGCTCGCTGATTTACAGCCGCCGCGAAGACCGTATTCCGGAATTTCGCCACTACGCCCAGTCCCTGGCCGCCTGGGGGCGCGGCAAGGCGGCCAGCGCGGCGCTTAGGCCCGGCGATTTCGCCGGCCTCAACGCCAAGAACGCCATGAAGCTCACGGCGCGTCATGGCGCCGCCCCCAGCGCCGACCTCTACGGCGCCCTGCTGGCGGCCAACGCCACCAATATGCTGCGCTACGACATGGCCTATCAGACCCACATCGCGCGGCCGATCCGCGACAATGTGGGCTGGCTCGACTTCACCCACGCCATAACCTTCGCCAATGCGGTCCGCCGGACCTGCGCCAAGCACCCCGAGCTATGGCCCTCCGGATTGTTGCAGATGGCCTGTTTCAGCGGCCGCAACGCGGCCTATACGGACGCCGATCTCGACGACGATCAATGGCTCATCGAGGATCCGATAAGCTTCTTCGAGGGCGCGGTTCAAAGCCTGTTCGATCACGGCCGCGACGAATACATCGTCTCGGTGCATTATCTCAAGACCCTGCTGGCGGCGCGCGAGGAGCTGCGCGCCGATCCGGCCGGAGCCGCGGCGCGGCCCCTGTTGGCGGCGCTCAACCGGCTGCTGAACTCGACCCTGAAGCGTAAACACACCCGGCGCACCGCCCATCAAGCCATGAAATTCGTCGCCCTCGACGGCTGATTGCGTAGTCTTGCATATGCCGCGACTCGTTAAATATGCTTGCACATAGCGCCCGGTCTGCGCACATTGGGCCTGCGGTTACACATTACCCAGGCGTGCCTGCTTAGACGCTTATGCTCTTCGCCGAGTTACCCCCGAGAAATCGTGCAGCCAGACGACACCGCGAGGCCGTTGAATGCGGCTCGCGCTAACAGCGATACGTTGAAAGGACGAGACGAGAAATGACTACCGGAACGGTAAAATGGTTCAACCCGACGAAGGGGTACGGCTTCATCGAGCCGAGCGACGGCGGCAAGGATGCCTTCGTCCATATCTCCGCGGTCGAACGGGCGGGAATGACGACGCTCAATGAAGGACAAAAGGTCGAGTACGAAATCGTAGCCGGCCAGAACGGCAAGTCCTCGGCGGAAAATTTAGTCGCTATCGACTAACGCGTCCCACTTTGCCATTTTCGTTGCCCTGACGCCGGTAGTATTCGGTGTCAGGCAACAGATTGGCTAGGCGATCGATGGTGGTGAGATGACCGACGGAAAGACATAACATGGCCCGCAAACCAAACTACAACTTCGAGCGCATGGAGCGTGAGAGGGCGAAAGCCGCCAAGAAGGCCGCAAGACTCGAGGCCAAAAGAGAAAAATCGGAAAAACGCAAAGCGGAAAACGCCGGCCTTTTAGGGGCCGACGACGGGTTCGCCGAGGACCCTCCCCAGCAGGACGACGACACCCCGGGCCTGTGAGCGAAGCCTCGGCTTCAATCGCGGACCGCTCGCCGCAATGTAAAATAATTAAGGCGACAGTTTACTTAATTCTTGCAATTGCAATTAAGTATACTGTCGCCTTAATTGCCGATGGGGCGCGCCTCGTCGAGCGACCGCTTGATCAGGTGCGTGGCGGCGCGGCGGGCTAATTTGGCGGCGTCCCGTTTGCCGCCCACATAGGCCGAGACGATGGCCCCCTCCATGAGCAGATTGAGAATATCGGCCAGAGAGTCCGCGTCGGCTGCCCCGGCGCTTTCGGCGATCCGGCGAATGTAGTCGCGCACCTGGCGCTTGTGCTCGGCCGCCGCCTGGTGGATCGGATCGTCGGGCCGGCCGTACTCGGCGCTAGCGTTGATGAAGGCGCAGCCGCTGAAATCGGGCCGGTTTATCCACTCGTCCAGGGCCCCGAACAGGGCGAGCAACCGGCCGCGCGGCTTGTCGGCCCGCGCCTCCACGGCCGAGACGAGCCATTCCAGAAATTGCTCGTCCCTGAGGCGCAGGGCCGCAAGGATGAGTTCGTCCTTCGATTTGAAGTGATTATAGAGGGTCATCTTGGCGACCCCGGCCTCGGCCAGGATCGCATCGATGCCGGTGGCGTGGAAGCCGTCGCGCATGAACAGCCCGAGCGCGGTCTCAACCAGATGATCGCGGCGGCTTAACGCCATGGCCTCGGCCTCGTGGATAAGCATCTATACATACAGGTCCGTATATCCGATAAGTTACCAAACATCTAGGGTTTTGTGGAAGCCTGCCATCGCTCCTTGACAAAATAGACAGACCTGTCTATATTTGTTTTATCGACCGACTGCCTACCGCTCCATCCGAGCCCTTAAGGAGACGCCCATCATGGCCCGCAATATGAGCGACCTCGCCTTCACGCCCGCCGTCAAGGCGGTGCAGGAACGCATGGGCAGCCGCGCCGGATATGCCCGCATGGAGAAGAAGGGCGGCTGGCGGGGAGACCGCGTGACCGATGAACTCGCAGCCTTCATCAAGGCCCGGGACTCCTTCTACCTGGCGACGGCGAGCGCCGAGGGCCGGCCCTATATCCAACATCGCGGCGGGCCGCCGGGATTCCTCGTGCCGCTCGACGACCAGACCCTCGCCTTAGCCGATTTCGGCGGCAACCGCCAATATATTACCGCCGGCAACCTCGCCGAAAACGACAAGGCTTACATCTTCCTGATGGATTACCCCAATCGCCGCCGCATCAAGATTTGGGGCCGGGCGCGGGTGGTGGAAGACGACCCCGCCCTGCTCGAAAAATTGCTCGAACCCGGCTACCGGGGCAAGCCCGAGCGCGTCATCCTGTTCACCATCGAGGCCTGGGACGTCAACTGTCCCCAGCACATCGTACCGCGCTACACCGACGACGAATTCCTCGCCCTGGTCGCCCCCCTAAAGGCCCGCATCGCCGAACTCGAAGCGCAACTCGCGGGGCGCCAAGACGACGCGTAAAGCGCTACACTCCCGGCCATGGAGACTGTCGAAGTCATCGTCATCGGGGCCGGGGTTGTCGGGCTCGCCGCCGCCCGCCGCCTGGCGCGCGCCGGATGCGAGGTCATCGTCCTGGAGGCGGAAGACAGCTTCGGCGCCGGCATCAGTTCGCGCAATTCCGAAGTCATCCACGCCGGCATCTATTATCCCCAGGGCAGCCTCAAGGCGCGGCTCTGCGTGGCCGGCAAGGCAGCACTCTATGAATTCTGCGAGAGCCGCGCCGTCGCCCATGATCGCTGCGGCAAGCTGATCGTCGCCACATCGGACAACGAGCTCGCCGCCTTGGGCGACCTCGAGGCCCGGGCCGCCATGAACGGCGTCGATGACCTGATCCGCCTGGACGCCACCCAGGCCCGCGAACTGGAACCGGCGCTGCACTGCCGGGGCGCCCTGCTGTCGCCCTCGACCGGCATCGTCGACAGCCACGGCTACATGCTGGCCATGCTCGGCGAAATCGAGGCGGCGGGCGGGGCGCTGGCCCTCACCAGCCCGGTTCGCGGCGGCCGCCTCGAAGACGGCTCGATGGTGCTCGACGTGGGCGGCCCGACCCCCCTGAGCCTGCGCTGCCGCGCCCTGATCAACGCGGCGGGCCTGGGCGCGCAAGCCGTCGCCCAGGGCCTCGCCGGGCTGGCCCGCGAAACCATACCGCCGCTCTATTACGCCAAGGGCAATTACTTCACCCTCAAGGGGGCGAGCCCTTTCACACGGCTGATCTACCCCCTGCCCGGGATCGACGCCCTCGGGGTCCATGTGGTGCTCGACCTCAACGGGCGGACCAAATTCGGCCCCGATGTCGAATGGGTCGAGGCGCCCGAATACGCCGTGTCGCTGGACCATGAGTGCGATTTCTACAGCGCTGTCAGGCGCTTTTGGCCGGACCTTCCCGACCAGGCCCTGGAGCCCGGCTACGTGGGTGTGCGGCCCAAGCTGACCCCGGCGGGCGCGGGCATGACCGACTTCATCATCCAGGATGAGAAGACCCACGGCGTCCCCGGGCTGATCAATCTCTACGGCATCGAATCGCCGGGCCTGACCGCATCCCTCGCCATCGCCGACGAAATCGCCGAACGGTTGAGTTTTTAAAGGATTGCGTTATTTCTTCAGTTTTTCTTACTTTCGATTTCAAGCACCCCATAGCGCGATTCATACTCCTTCAGCACCGAGCCGAGAAGCAGGATCAGGCGCTTGGCGGCGAAGGGATTGAGAATGATGCGCTCGGTCAACTGGACGGTGAATTCATCGTCGTTGGCGTTCCAGGTCTGATTGGTGCCGAAGAACAGGGTCACCTCTTCGCGCGAACTCGTGGCGTTGACCACATTCGCGTAGGAACTTCTCATGTTCGAATCGTCCCACCGCACGCGGGGGGTCTTGACGTCGGCTGAAGTGGTGGAATTGATTTCTTTTTCTGAAGGTGTCGGGGGCGTCGCCATGATTTTCATCCATCTCAATATAAGAAGTCATAGAATTACTGATCAAACCCACAATACTGATCCTACACAATCGCTGTTTGATCTGTAAAGCCGAGGCTCGCTCTATATATATTCGGCTATTTTTGGGCCAGCTTTTCGAGCATTTCCGACCGGATGGTGTTCTGATCGAGGGCGGCGTCCTTGGCGCCGTCCATGGCGAAGGCGACGGTCATCAATTGGCTGTAAAATACAACCGGGATATGAAAATCAGTGCCGTATTTCGCGTTAATCGCGTCCTGATACATCTCCACGTTGGTCTGGCAGAGCGGACAGGGCGTGGCGATGACATCGGCCTCGGCCTCGACCGCCGCCCGTTCCTCTTCCAGCATCAGGCTCTTGAGGGTCTCGCCGACATTGGCCATGCGCTCCTTGGCGATGGCGCTGCCCTTGACGAAATGGCATTGATAGTCGTCGCCCGACTTGCAGCCCATGAGCATGATCCCGTCGAAGCCCTGCTCCAGCGCCGTGGAAATCCACAGGCTGGTCACCGGCATTCTCCGACCGAACCCGGTCGGAGAAGCAAGCGAGCGAACGCGAGTCGCCAATCGTTTGGCGGAGCCTGCGTGGCGAGTCCAGCCTCGGGTACTATCAGGGACTTCTCATTACATCAAAGGGTTATTCGATGGAGTCCCCTTAATCGATGATATGATACACGGGCGCCTTCTCCATGTTCCACTCCCCGGATTCCTTGTCGTAGCGAGATAAGGTGAAGCAATGCCAGTCTTCGTCATCCAGCTTCGGATGATCGGCCCGATAGTAATACCCCGGCCAGCGCGTTTCCTTCCTGAACATCGTATGATGGGTCACACACTCCGACGCCAAGACCCGGTGGTGAAGCTCCCACGCCCGCTGCAACTGGTGAAGGTCTTCGGCCCCAAGACTGGGGAGGTCTTCTTTCAGCATTGCCAGCAACTCCAGCCCGCGAGTGAGCATCGGCTCGTTGGTCAGGTAATTGGTGCTGGTGCCGCCAACGTATTCGTCCATGATCTTCTCGAGACGCTGTAGACCGTGCATCGGTAAAAGATAACTTGGCGAAACTGTCCCCGCGGTGATCTCATTACGCCCGATTTCGTAATTCTCCAGGGGCTGGTAAACCATCCTCTTGAGATCTTCGTACTCCTGCTCATCGACCTCGGGCTGGTCGCTACCCAGGTCGTTAATGTATTTAATTGCAGCCTTCCCGGCGATCCGTCCTTCCGTGAAGGATCCAGACGAGAACTTGTGGGCGGTACCGCCGATCGTGTCACCAGCGCCGAACAGTCCCTCGACGGTCATCATCCGGTTGTATCCCCACTGGTATTCATCGGGTGCATAGTCCTCCGGACCGCTCGCCCAAGCGCCTGAACAGGTGGCGTGGGAGCCCATGACATAAGGCTCGGACATGACCAGCTCGGGATTTATTTCCTTGGGATCGATATTCTGCGACGCCCAGGTGACCGCCTGACTGATTGTCATGCCGAGGAAATTCTCCCAGCCAACGGTCTCCTTGTCAGGATCCTTGAAGGCTTCCTTGGTGACCATACGGATGGGGCCTCTGCCGGCCTTGACCTCCTCTAGAAAGGCGTGGTTCCTGAGGCAGGTCGGCACCGGCTGATGTTCGACGTAATCCCCGACCATTTCCTTGATCGATTCGTACCAGGTGGCCTCGTAGTCTTCCCCGTATGCGTTTTCGGTGTAAGTCTTGAGATGCAGGAAGTAGGCGCCGACCGGACCATAGCCGTCCTTGAACCGGGTCAGGACGATCCGGTTCTCCATCTGCGTCATCTTGGCGCCGACTTGAATCGGTAGCGCGTAGGCAGAGCCGCTGCTCCACGGGGCATACCACGTCCGCCCCATGCCTTCACCGACCGAGTGGGGTTTGAAGATATGCGATGCACCACCGGCAGCGACGATGACCGCTTTCGAGCGGAACACGTAAAAATCCCCAGTACGGACATTGAAACCGACGGCTCCGGCGACCCTGTTGGGCTTGGTCTTATCCATCAGCAGGTGGGTCACCATGATCCGGTTGTAGATCTCGGTGGCAGCCTTGCGGGCGGCCTCGGCGATGATCGGCTTGTAGCTCTCGCCGTGGATCATGATCTGCCATTTGCCCTCGCGTTTGTACCTGCCGGTTTCCTCGTCCTTTATAATTGGCAGGCCCCACTCCTCGAACATGTGCACTGTCGAGTCGACATGCCGAGCGATATCGTAGCTCAGATCCTCTCGTACGAGACCCATGAGGTCGTTCCGTGCATAGCGGACGTGGTCCTCGGGCTTATTCTCGTCCCACTGCATGCCCATGTAACAATTGATCGCATACAGGCCTTGAGCGACGGCGCCGCTGCGCTCGATGTTCGCCTTCTCGACGACGACAACCTTTTTGTCGCGCCCCCAGTATCTCGATTCGTAGGTGGCGCCACATCCGCCAAAACCGCCGCCGATGACGAGGATATCCGAATCCACGAAAATTGTTCGACGGCGCGCCATTATAAAACTCCCGGCTTGAGTTGATTCGGAAAAAGCGCCGGCAATGCATCGATGTTAAGGGCCTCAGGTTCGTGGGCGAGTTCCTGGGAATTTATGGCTTCCGGGCTGGGCACCGCGTAATCAGACGCTGACTTGATCGACCCCCATGGCGTGGTCCTGATCGGGGAAATAAATTCCTTCTGGCGGCCGTCCCGGAACTTGATCTTCCAAGAGATGGTTCCCTTGGCCTCTTCCCTGAGCACCCGGACACTGTGGCCCAAGGGGGCGAAATCGGCATAGCCACGGCAGTCAATTGCGTTTTGCGGGCACGCCTTCACGCACGAATAACACTCCCAGCACATACTGGGCTCGATGTTATAGGCACGGCGGTGTTTTTTATCGATGTGCATAATGTCTGATGGACAAATATCCACGCAATGTCCGCAACCGTCGCAAAGCGCCATATAAACAAATGTCGGCATGATATTACGTTATCTCCTGTATCGAAGACCGATGATGGGCTGATTAATAATTTCGGGGCTGTCGGCGGACACTGCCGTAAATTTCGGGGCTGTCGGCGGGATCGGGCAGGGTGCTCGAACCGTTTGCCTTTAAGACCCGATTCTGCAGGGCCGCTGCGGGCTTGAAGAACATATGAGAGAACTTGGACCACGGAACCGATCCGTAGAACACCGTCGTGGCGAGCAGATACAAGGCTAAGAATACGTTTGTCCACGCGTTTCCTGTTGCCTGCATGTAGGCCCATACCAGACCCAATGTCACGCTCACCAGAAGCGAGACGACAAACAGGTCGGCCTGCACCAGGCGGAACGGCGACTTGCCCTCGGCAACAACGTCAACTCTGATGAAGAACCAGAACCAGTAGCCGCCAACCAGAATCAAGCCGGCCCCGAAGTACCACAACTGCACCAGAATGGCCGGTGCAGGGATACTGGTCGTTGGGTATGAAAACACCATGATTACGGTTGTGACGACGTAGATCAGAAAGCCGTACATGGTCAGGAGGTGGGCAATTCTACGCTTCATGCTGCAGAACTCACCGGAGGTCAGGCCATCCACCACAGCGGTCTGGATCGCCAAGGACGCCAACTCCCCGACGCCGATCGGCCGCGTCGCGTTATCCGATGATTTCCGCCAATTTTTAAAGAAAAACTCGGCGCTTTTTTTATGCATGATGTCGAACAGCGTGCCACCCACGACAAAGAGAATCATGATGATGATATACGTCTGCATGACGGCGGGGGGTATGGACGCCGAAAGCTCGGCGAAGGGATTGTTAGTGAACATTCAATTACCTCAACGCTAGCGAGCTGTTATCAACGCAAGGACCGATGGCAGGGCTGCCCTGAAAACCCCGCCCTCACCCAGCGCATGCGACCGCCGAATATTGGTCTCGCCGCCTGCGGATCATACCACCGCGCGCGCCTTGAATACGCAAATCTCGGGGGGCGCGCACCCGGAGCCCGAACGCGCCGGTGTTGCGGTTGGGGTCCCGCCTGTCCCTGACTGCGTGAGAAATGAATGTGCTGAAAGACGGTCTCGCCGCCGACCACCAGGATCGTCTGGCTCTTAGGTCCGCGATGGTTTATTGGCCCCGAATTGCTCATGATGACAAACTACCTGACATATTCACTTGTTAGTAATTAAATCTGGTCAGCTATGCAAACGGTTTGCTAGAACATTTCGATAAAATTCTGATGGGGGGTCTTTCATGTCGAGATTGGTATCGCCGCACGGAGGCGCCGGGCTCAAGCCGCTTTTAACGCCCGAAGCCGACCGTAGTGCAGAGCAAGAGCGCGCCGCGACCCTGAGCAAGGTGGCGCTGACCAGCCGCGAAATTTCCGATCTGTTGATGCTCGGCATGGGCGCCTATACGCCGCTCGACGGCTTCATGAACGAAGCCGACTGGCGCGGCTGCTGCGAAGACATGAAGTGCGCCGACGGCCTGTTCTGGCCGATTCCCATCACCCTGTCCTGTGACACCGACGAGGCCAGCAAACTTAGCGTCGGCGATGACGTCGCCCTGACCGATGGGCAGGGCACGATCTTCGGCATCCTCACCCTGAGCGAAAAATACACCATCGACCGCACGTTCGAGAGCAAGCAGGTCTTTCGTACGCACGATACCACCCACCCCGGCGTCCAAAAACTCATGCAGCAGGGCGCCATCAATCTGGCCGGGCCGGTGCGGGTTTTCACCGAGGATCATTTTCCCGAGACCTATAAGGGGCTCTATCTGCGGCCCGCCGAAACCCGCGCCCTGTTTGCCGAAAAAGGCTGGTCCACGGTGGCCGCCTTCCAGACCCGCAACCCGATGCACCGCAGCCATGAATATCTCGCCAAGATCGCCGTCGAGCTGTGCGACGGGCTGCTCATTCATCAGGTTCTGGGGGCGCTCAAGCCCGGCGATATACCGGCCGACGTGCGGGTCGCGGCGATCGACGCCCTGGTCGCCAACTATTTCGTTCCCGGCACGGTGATCCAGGCCGGCTATCCCATCGAGATGCGCTATGCCGGCCCGCGCGAGGCCCTGCTCCATGCGCTGTTCCGGCAGAATTTCGGCTGCTCGCACCTGGTGGTCGGGCGCGACCACGCCGGGGTCGGCAGCTACTATGGGCCGTTCGACGCCCATCACATCTTCGATGAAATCGATCAGGGCAGCCTCGAGACCCAGGCCCTGAAGATCGACATCACCTTCCATTGCTATAAATGCGGCGGCATGGCCACCGGGCGCACCTGCCCCCACGGCGAGGAAGACCGGCTCAATGTCTCCGGCACGGCCTTACGCGAAATGTTCGCCAACAACGAGCCGGTGCCGTCCGAATTCAGCCGCCCCGAAGTGCTCGAGGTGCTGCAAGCCTATTATGACAGCCAGGGGAAGCCATGATTGCGGCACGCGTCTTTAAGGTTCTCAGCGCCGCCGCCCTGTTTTACGCTTGTCCAGCGACGGCGCAGCAGCCGGTCGATCTGGAGTTGGTGCTCGCCGTGGACATTTCCTCGAGCGTCTCCACCGACGAATATAATCTACAGATGGGCGGCCTCGCCGACGCCTTCCGTGATCCCAAGGTGGCGGCGGCGATCCGGGCCTCCGGCGATCTCGGCGTCGCCGTAGCGCTCATCCAATGGTCGGAAAACCGGCTGCAGTTTGTCTCCGTGGATTGGGCCCTGTTGCACGATCGGGCAAGCGCCAGCGCGTTCGCCGATGAGATCGCCTCGGCGCCCCGTCTGGTGGTCAACGGCGGCGGCACGGCGATCGGCGGCGCCCTGAAATTCAGCACGGCCCAAATCGAGGAGAACGAATACTATGGCCTCCGTTCGGTGATCGATATATCCGGCGACGGGCGCACCAATCAGGGCTGGTCCGACTGGCCCTTGCGCGACGCTGCAGTGGCGCGGGGCATCACCATCAACGGCCTGGCCATACTCAATGACCAGCCGTATCTGGATAACTACTACCGCGCCAACGTGATCGGCGGCCCCGGCGCTTTCGTCATGACGACGATGGATTTTCGGTCCTACGCCCAGGCGATTCTCGCTAAGCTGATCCGGGAGATCGCCGGGATGCCTGTCGCCGCCTTAGAGGAGACCGCTCAATGACGCCCGAGAAACAGACCGCGCTCGATTGGGTCGCGGCCCATGAAGGCGCGCTGTCCGACTGGCACGCGACGATCTGGGATTTCCACGAGCCGGCCTGGCGGGAATATAAATCGGCGGCCTGGTATGTCGAGCGCCTGCGCGCCGAAGGCTTCACTGTCGAAGAGGGCTCGGGCGGCATGCCGACGGCATTCTGCGCCACCTGGGGAGATATCGGCCCGGTCATTGCGGCCTACGCCGAATATGACGCGGTGCCCGGCAACTCCCAGCAACGCACCCCCTATGCGGCGCCGCGCGAGGGCGTTCACCCTTACGCGGCGGGCCATACGGACCCCCATTCGGCCCTCGGCATCGGCGCCCTGGGCGGCCTGCTGGCGGCCAAGGCGGCGATGGAGGCGCACGGCATCGCGGGGCGCCTGAAATTCTTCGGCGAGCCGGCCGAGAAGGTCTGCGGCTCCAAGCCGGTCCATGCGGCCCAGGGCTATTACGACGATCTCGACGCCGCCATCAGCTTCCATCCGGCCTATTTGCCGGCGCTGTCGAACACCTGCATCTGGGACACCCATTGCGGCGCCTACTGGAGCAAAATCTATACCTTCGAATGCACCGAGCCCGAGACCTGGAACAGCATGGCGACCAACGTCCAGGGCTCCTCGCACACCGAGGCCCGGGCGCCCGGCGCCATCGATGCGGTCTGCCTGATGTACACCACCACCAAATACACCAAGGAGGCCATGCTGCCCCACACCGGCACATGGACGCTGAACGAAGCCATCCTGGCCGCCGGTCAGGCGACATCGGACAATTTGCCGCCGCGCTTCAGCCAGATCCAGTATGCCTGGCGCTGCCCGACCCTGGAGATGGCGCGGCGCATCACCGAGGTCCTCGATCACAACGCCGAGCATGTCGCGGCACTCGCCCATTGCGATGTGCGCAGCGCGTGGGTGACCAAGACCCGCGTCGGCCTCGCCAACCACGCCATGGCCGAGATCACCTATGGCAATCTCGAGGAGACCGGAGCGCCGCAATTCGGCGATGACGCCAAGGCCTTCGCCCGCGAGATTCAGGCCAGTCTCGGCCTCGCGCCCATGGACGAGCCCTTCGTTGCGGCGATGAGCGAGCTGACCCCGCCCAAACGCGCCGAGGAAGCCCTGCGCGAGGCCTTGCCGCCCTGGCAACTCAACTACACCTCCGACGATTATGTCGATTACACCTGGCACGCGCCGACCGTGCGGCTGTTCATCGGGCGGCCCCGGCTGGAGCAGCCGGAGGCGGGGTATCGGTATCCGGCCTGGGTGTGGAACGCGCTCGGCGGTTACGCCCCGGCGATCGACCCCATGGTCTTCGCGGCGGCGCGCTGCATCGGCGCCACCATCATCGACCTGCTCACCGACGGAGCCGGCCTGGAGCGCGCCCGCGCCGAGTTCGACGAGCGCACCGGCGGCGGCATTGGCGGCGCGAAGTGGGTGGCGCCGCTGCTGCCCAGCGATTTCGAGGCGCCGATCCATTACCGCTGGCCCGAATATGTCACCACCGCGCGCGGCGAGGAATGGTGGATACCGGAGAAGGCGTGAGAAACCGGCGCGACCAGGGAGAAATTTAACGGTCGAGTTGCTCTGTGTTATTGCGGAGGCAGTTGAGGCGGGGGTATGAGGACCGCGAAACATAGCCATTGAAAACAAGCTGACCATGAACAACGGACAAAATAGCAGACTGCAGGCGGCGGCCGGGCATTTCCAGGCGGGGCGGTTGGCCGAGGCCCGGGACCTCTGCGCGGAAATCCTCGCTGACAATCCGCAAAACGTCATGGCGCTGCACCTGCACGGCATCCTCCATTGCCAGGGCGGCCAGATGGCCAAGGGGGCGGAACTGATCGCCGGGGCCGTGCGCCTGGATCCCAAGAACCCGATCATCCACTACAATCTCGGCAAGGCGTGGTTCGCCCAGGGCCGTCTGGAAGACGCGGTCGCGGCCTTCGGCCAGGCCCTGGACTTGAAGCCCGACTTCGCCGAGGTCCATAGCAATCTGGGCAATGTGCTCGGCATAATGGGCCGCCCGGATGACGCCCTGGCGGCCTATGATCGAGCCCTGGAACTCAATCCGAATTTTGCCGAGGCCCACAACAACCGGGGCAACACGCTCAAGGACCAGGGCCGCTTGCCGGATGCGGCGGCGGCCTATGAGCGCGCCCTGGCGATCAATCCTAAATATCCCGAGGCCCATTACAACCGGGGCAATCTACATTCCAGCCGGGGCGAGTTGGAGGCGGCATTGGCGGCCTACGAGGCAGCCCTGGCCCTGCGCCCCGCCTATGACGAGGCCCTGAACAATCTGGGCAGCGCGTTCCAGAACCTCGGCCGATTCGGCGAGGCCCGGGCGGCCTTCGACCGATTGCTGCGCCTGCGCCACGGCGGCCCCTGGTGGAATGCCGCCTCGTTCGACGCCGGGGCCGGGACCGGGGCTGGGGCTGGCAATGGCGGCGGCGGCGGCGGCGGAAAAGCCTTGAACGCATCGGCTTTCAAGCTGGCCGACGCCATCGATCAGATCGACTATCTCATATCCCGGGGCCGCCTCGATGGATCGTTCGAGGCCATGGCTGAGCGCTACCGCTCGGTGCTCGTCGAGCTGGACTCGAGCCCGGCCACCGAGCTGAGCGCGGCGCAGAGCGCGCGCATCGGCGCCTTTCACGACCGGGTGTTTCACTACAACCCGGCGCCCCGCATCGCCGGCCGGGCGATCAACCGGGACCTCGACTTTCGCGGCATCGAAGCGGAATACCTGTCATCGGCGGTGTCGGTGATCAGCTTGGACGATTTCCTCACCCCGGAGGCCTTGGCTAGCTTGCGCGACTTCTGCCTCGAATCGACGATCTTTTTCGATTACACCGGCGAGCGCTTCGTCAGCAGCCGCAGCAACCAGGGCTTCAACTGCGACCTGCTCTACCAGATGGCCGAGGAGCTGGCCTCATCCCTGCCCGGGGTGCTCGGCGGCCACGCCCTCAAAAACATGTGGGTCTACCGCTACAACAACCAATCGGAGGGTGTCGCCGAACATACGGACGACGGGGCGGTGACCTTCAATTTCTGGATCACCCCCGATGACGCCAACCTCAATCCCGGCGGCGGCGGCCTGGTGGTTTACGCCAAGGAGCAGCCCCTGGACTGGGACTGGGAGCGCTATAACCGGGAAAAATACGGCGCGGATATGAAGCGCGAGATCGATGAATTCCTCAGCGACGCCGAGACCATCACCATCCCCTACGGCGAGAACCGCGCCGTGCTGTTTTGCTCGAACCTGTACCACAAATCGGATCGGGTTAATTTCAAGGACGGTTTCGAAAACCGGCGCATGAACATCACCATGCTGTTCGGCCAGCGCGGCGGCTGATGTGAAAGCCTTCCCCCCTTGACCGCGCCACCCAACGGCACATGCGCCCTCGATCAAGGGCGACATAACGGCCATCACCGAGGAAATCTACAGGCCGGTGCGCACCTACCTCGAGCATAAGGACAAGACCACCGCCGAGGACATCTACCCCCATTACATCACGCCCAAGATGTCCCAGATGCGCCTCCAAAAGCTCATGGACTAATATGTCGCGGGCTGCTCGACCGACTACAGCACCAACGCCAAGGCGCGCAGCGATGCCGGGGCGGGCTGGAACTTTAATGACACCGGGCTGACCTGTACAAAGGCCCCGGCGCTTCCTAGATTAGGCTGGTACTAAATCTTAAGAGGTCCCGATGGTTTCTCACCATACCGCGTTGATCTATACCATGGTGCTGGTCTCCGCCGCCGACGGCGACATGACCGACGCCGAGCTGGTGGTGATGGGCGACATCATCCGCACCCTGCCGGTGTTCACGGATTACGATCCCGAAATGCTGAGCCGGGCGACCGCCGACTGCGCCGCATTGCTGAGCGCCGAGGGCGGCTTCGATTCGGTGATCGAGATCATCGGCAATTCGTTACCCGAGCGCCTGCGCGAGACCGCCTATGTGCTGGCCTGCGATGTGGTCGCCGCCGATCTCGCGGCCGACCAGGGCGAGCTTCACCTGCTCGAGATGCTGCGCAACCACCTGGCGATCGACCGCCTGGCGACGGTGGCCATCGAGCGCGCCGCCCGCGCCCGCAACGCGACGGTCTGAGGTCTGAGACCGCGCCATGCCGGGTACGGCGCTCATCACCGGCGCTGGCCGCCGCATCGGGCGCGCCATTGCCCAGGACCTGGCGGGCCGGGGCTGGGCCATCGGGGTGCATTACCACCACTCGGCCGATGACGCCCACGCCCTGGTCGAGGCGATCGTCAAGGGTGGCGGCAAGGCGGTCGCCCTGGCCGCCGACCTCGCCGACGAGGACGCCGCCGAGGCCCTGATCCCGCAATGCAGCGCGGCCCTGGGAACCACCAGCCTGCTGATCAACAACGCGTCCCTGTTCGAGAACGACAGCCTGGCGACCGCAACCGCGTCGTCATGGGCCGCCCATATGGCGGTCAATCTGCGCGCCCCCCTGGTGCTGACCCAGGGCCTGATGGCCGGCCTCGGCGACGATGGCGCCGATGGCGCCGATCCGGAGATGAGTGGCAATATCATCAACATGCTCGATCAGCGGGTGTGGAATCTGTCCGCCGATTTTCTCTCCTACACGACCAGCAAGGCGGGCCTCTGGACCCTGACCCAGACCCTTGCCCTGGCCTGTGCCCCCCGGGTGCGGGTCAACGGCATCGGCCCCGGCCCGGCCCTGGCCAGCAAGCGCCAATCCCCGGCCCAGTTCGAGGAATCCTGCCAACGCCTGCCCTTGGGGCGCGGCACCACCCCGTCGGAAATCTGCAACGCGGTGCGCTTCATCCTGGACTCGCCGGCGATGACCGGTCAGATGATTGCGCTTGACGGCGGCGAGCATCTCGTTTCCACTCCCGCCCCTTGATACCGGAGATCGATTAGCGATGCCGCAGCCCACGCCTCTTCGCCCCATCCCGGCCGCCAACGACGGGCAGCCGTCGCGGCGCATGTTCATACGCGATCTGACCCTCGATTGCTGGATCGGCATCCATCATCACGAACGGGACGCCTACCAGCGGGTGCGCATCAACATCGACCTCACCGTGACCGACCCGGCGCCGGTCGAGGACAGCATCAAGAACGTCATCGATTATGACGACCTGATCGCCGGCATCGAGGCGATCGTCAATTCCGGGCATATCAATCTGGTGGAAACCCTCGCCGACCTTATCGGCGACTTCTGCATGGCGGACGCCCGGGTGACATACGCCAAGATCAGAGTCGAAAAGCTCGACGCCATCGCCCAGGCCGCAAGCGCGGGGATCGAGATCGAGCGCACCGCGCCGCGGCTGTAACAATCCTCTCGCCGCTGTCACAGAACTGTTACAAGTTTCTCAACAATAGCGGCCCCTTAGCCGGCTTCTTTCAATTTGTACACAGCACCGGGATCGGCCCCGCCGCGAGCGCCGCAAAAGCCGCATGAACGCGAGTCTGAATCTATTTGACATTGAAAAAGATTGTAATAACAATGCGTTATTAAAAATGCCTATTATTTAGGCAATCAGGTTACGAATCAAGGAAGATGCGCCATCCGGCTCTGTTCACGACGGTTTTCGACAATGTTATCCACAGCTTTAGTGGATAGATTTTCGGCCCTCGAATGACGCTTCGGAGCCACATCCGATTTATTGTGCGGCAGCCTTGGGTTACAGCCAACCAGCCGAAATTAGTTAGCCATGAGCCGAATTAATTAGCCATCAGATCATGGCGCGCCTTGTCGAGATGCGCGGTGATGGCGGCCACGGCCCGCTCTCCGTCGCGCAGGACCAGGGCGCGGAAAAGTTTGCGATGCTGGCGGTTGTATTCGGCGATCCGCCGGCGGGTCAGGATCTTGTCTTTCATGGCGTTCCATTGGGCATGGCCGCGCACGTGATTGATGTGGCGATAGATCGACGCCATCAACGGATTGTGGCTGGCTTCGGCGAGAAGCTGGTGAAAGCGCCGGTCCCATTTGGTGAATTGATTGGCGTCATCGCCGGTGGATTCGAGCCGGATCAGCACCGCCTCGAGGGCCTCGAAGTCCTTGGCCGTGGCGTTGAGCGATGCCAGGCGCGCCATTTCCGGTTCCACCGCGAGGCGCACATCGATCAATTCAAGCGGATTGGTGATCTCGGCGACTTCGTCGACGGCGGTCTCGGCTCGATAACTCACATAGGTGCCGCTGCCCCGACGCCGGGAGACCATATTGTCTTCGACGAGCGCGCGCAATGCCTCGCGGATCGTACTGCGCGAGCATTTCATCGCCTCGGCGATTTGCCGCTCGGCGGGAAGACGCTCGCCATACAGATAGAGACCGTCCAGAATGGCCCGGCGCAGATAGGCGGCGACAGCGGCGGCGCCGCGAACGTCGGGCAGGGCGTCCCCATTGGCGATCTCGGCTCGGCTTCTTCTTGACAGCATCGTCGTTTGCGGTTTCCAATAGAGCGAATTGGTCTAATTGGACTATAATTGGTTGGCTCTGCTGAGACAACCTTTAAAAGGAGTAAGCCCCTTGGCTTTTCCCGACCGGGCAAAATACGTCATCGTCGGCGCCGGCGTTCACGGCCTGAGCACCGCCTATCATCTGGCGCTCGAGCTGAAAGCGCGCGGGCGCGGCGACGGCGCCGATATTCTGATCATCGACAAGGCCGGCATCGGCGGCGGCGCCAGCGGCATCGCCTGCGGCGTGGTGCGCAATAATTATTTCCAGCCCGCCATGCGCGAGCTGATGGCCCATAGTGCTGCGATCTGGCAAGCCAACGCCGAGACCCTTCATTTTCACAATGTCGGCTACATGCAGATCAGCCCCGAGTCCATGCATGAAGATGTCGCCACCATCTACCAGCAGCAGCAGGCCATCGGCTACGACTCGGTGTTCATCGAGGGCGCCGACGACTGCGATACCTACATGAAGGGCATGTTCTCCGACTGGCGCGCCAAGGGCATCACCTCGGTGCTCCATGAAAAATCAGGCGGCTACGCCAACAATATGGCGGCCATGCTCGGCCTCGCCGACATGGCCGAAGCCGAGGGCGTGCGCATCCTCACCGGCGTCAAGGTCACCGGCTTCAAACGGTCGGGCGGGGCCGTGGTCGCCGTGGAGACGACGCGCGGCGCTATCGAATGCGAGGCGGTGGTGCTCGGCGTCGGGCCCTGGATGAATGAATTCTGGGAGATGCTCGACCTGCCCAGTACGGTCGATATCAAGGGCGCCGACGGGACAATCCACAAGGGCGTCGATATGTGGCGTTACTGGTGCCTCGAGGAAGGCACCCTCGGGATCGATCCGGAGTTGCAGAAGACCAACGACGGCAAGATGCCGCCGGTCATCCATGTGGATACGGACGCGCCGCTCTATTCCGACATCGACGGCGCGCTGATCAAGGACGAGCTGTGGGGCATCTACTACAAGCCCGACACCAACTTCGGCGGCATCCAGGGCGGCGCCATGCCCTATAAGGTCGACAAGCCGGTGGCCGAGGTCCAGGTCGATCCCTACGGCCCGGAATCCCCCGAATTCATCGTCGATGACGAATTCGCCCATATGTGGTGTTCGGCCCTGGCCTTCTGCCAGGAGCGTTTTTCCGGCCAGATCGGCAAATGGAAAAAAGAGCCCTCGGGCGGCATCGGCTGTTTCACGCCGGACAGCTTTCCGGTGTTCGATCTGTTCCACCAGAATTGCCATATCATCGCCGATTCGAACCATGGTTTTAAGATGATCGGCGTCGGCAAGCTGGTCGCCGCCGAGATTATGGGGGAGACGAGCCAATTGCTCGAACCGTTCCGCCTGTCGCGCTACGCCGAAGGCAAGCTGCACCCGGTATCCAGCAGCCCCTTTCCGTGGAGCTAATGGCCCGTGGAGCCGGCGAAGTGGATGACGCCTAACAGGGAGATAATAAAGTGACTGATCTCGAAGCCCATGTTTCAGCCGAAGGCCGTGACGACCTGGTCAAGCAGGTGCGTTCTAAAATCAAGGAACTCGGCATCACCTATATCTATTTTCAATTCATTTCGGTGACCGGCCGGATCGTCGGCAAGGGCATTCCCGCCGACCATTGGGAGAGCGTCGCGGAACGCGGTTTCCAGCTCGTCTACGGCTCGACCGCGAACCTGTTCGTTGACCGCCACGGCGAGTACATCGGCTACGGCCCCGAGTCTTGGGAACTGGTCGGCATCCCCGATCCGGAAACCTTCTGCCAGCTGCCCTGGGACAAGCGCGTGGCGCGGGTCTTCTGCACCTGCTTTCGCAATCGCGAAGAGCTGGAGAATCCGGGCGGCCATCTGACCTCCGATTGCCGCGGCAACCTGCGCATCATCCATGACGAATTCAAGGCCAAGTACGACGGGCTTCATTTGCGCATCGGCACCGAGCCCGAGATGATGTGGCTCAAGAAGGGCGAGGACGGCCTGCCCGACGGCGGCTTCTCCAAGCCCAACTGCTATCACATCGACCAGTTCGAGAGCCTGCGTCCGGTGTTCATGCAGGTCATCGAATATTCCCAGGCCATGGGCTTCGACATGATCCAGGGTGACCATGAGGACGCGCCGGGTCAGCTTGAGCTCAACTGGATGTTCGACGAGCCCCTGCGCAACAGCGACCGGCTGACCACCTATCGCCAGATCTGCGCCCAGGTGGCGCGCGAGAACAACCTGATCGCCTGTTTCATGGCCAAGCCCTTCATGGGCGTCTCGGCCAACGGCTGCCACCACAACATGTCCCTGTGGCGCGGCGGCGAAGAAGAGATCGTCAACACCCCGCATTTGGACTCCCGGCCCGGCCTCGACGGCGTCTATGCCTATCTCAAGGGCGGCGAAAACACCTTCCTGCCCGACCCGTCCATCGACGAGCGCAAGCCGGGGCCCATCGGCCTGCAATGTGTCGGCGGCGTCATGGAGCATGTCGGCGCCCTGACCGCGCTGGGTTCCTCGACGGTGAATTCTTACCGCCGCCTGTGGGACACCGGCTTCTGGGCGCCGGTGTTCGCCGACTGGGGCTATCAGAACCGGACCTGCGCCCTGCGCATCTCGGCGCCCGGGCGCTTCGAATACCGTTCGGTCGATTCCATGGTCAATCCCTACCTGCTCGCGGGCGCCCTGCTCAAGGTGTTCGACGACGGCATCACCCGCAACATCGATCCGGGCGAGCCCGAGGAGCGCAACATCTACGAAGCCATGGAGGCCGGCAAGCAGGTCACCAAGCTGCCCATGTCGCTCGGCGAGGCCCTCGAGCGCATGGATGCCGACGAGGTGGTGAAATCGGCCCTGCCCGATGAAATGTACCGAGTGTTCACCCACTACAAACGCAACGAGTGGGAAATCTTCAACTCTACGGTGACCGATTGGGACCTGCAGACCTATTGGGATTGCCTACCGTAAGCAATTCATGTTTGAAAACTCTTTCAAATTTGAATTGCCTGATTGCAGCGGATGCTGCAATCCGCCGCGCAGCGAGCGTAAAGCCTGCGTGGCGTTTGAACGTAGTTTGAACGCGTCTGCGCGTTCAAACTGGTTATGACGTAAGGAGAAAAAATACATGTGTGGAATTGTCGGGATCATCCATCGCGGTACGACGGGCAACATCGGCGGCGAGATGTCGTCGATGCTCCAATCCCTGCGCCACCGCGGCCCCGATTCGACCGGCTTCGCCATCTACGGCGTGCCGAAACCGGGTGAGATGGTGATGCGCTTCAAACTCGCCGAACAGGAAGAAACCCTGCACGGTTTTGCCATCGTCGATCAGCTTGTCGCGCGCCGCGCCGAGGTCGATCGGCGCATCGTCGAACTCGGCGGCGAGATCGTCAGTGCCGAGCAGGTCACCGATTACGCCCTGCGCTATACCGTCAAATACGATGGCGACCTCAAGCGTTTCGCCGATTACATCGAGGATGTGGAGGGCGCCGAGATTCTCTCCCTCGGCGACGCCATGGAGCTGATCAAGGACCTCGGCGACGCGAAACGGGTGACGGAACAGTACGGCATCGGCGATTTCACCGGCACCCACGCCATCGGCCATACCCGCATGGCCACGGAATCCGACGTCGATATCCGCTCCGCCCATCCCTATTGGGCCTATCCCTTCCGCGACATCTCGGTGGTCCACAACGGCCAGCTCACCAACTATTGGAAGAGCCGCAGAGCCCTCGAGCATCGCGGCCACCGCTTCGTCTCGAACTGCGATAGCGAACTCATCGCCGTCTATATCGCCGACCGCCAGAGCCGTGGCCAGCCGCTCGAGGAAGCGATGCGGGATTCGATCACCGAACTCGACGGCGTGTTCACCTATCTGGTCGCCACCCACGACAGCCTGGGCATGGCCAAGGACGTCATGGCGGCCAAGCCCATGGTGCTCTACGAGAGCGACGATTTCATCGCCCTGGCCTCGGAGGAAATGGCGATCCGCAGCATCTTCCCCGACGAGATCGACACCACCGACCCCTATGAAGGAGAGGTGCGCGTATGGCAAACCTAGAGGACGACTCCCGGGACGATAAATCCCACGAAATGGGCATGCATACCGAGCAGCTCGCCGGGCGCACCCAGCAGGTTTTCTTCTCGCCCACGGCAGAGGATAATTTCCTCTACGCCGGGGCCTTCGAGGTCGACTTCAACAAGCGCGCCGAAATCGACGCCCAGGACATGACCGCCCGCGCCATTAACCTTAAAATCCGCGAGCTGATGGCCGAGGGTCACGGCACCATCGTGATTAAGAACCCGCTCGCCAAGCATTCCCTGGGGGTCGGCATCCTCAATCGCCTGCAGCTCTATTTCGAGGGCAGCCTGGGCTATTTCGGCATCGGCCTGATCGACGGGCCCAACGTGCGCGTCAAGGGCCGCGTCGGCTGGTCCTTCGCCGAGAACATGATGGCCGGCACGGCAATCGTCGAGAAGAACGCCGGCTCCTGCTTCGGGGCCGCGATCCGCGGCGGCGATCTGGTCTGCCGCGGCGATGTGGGGGCGCGCACCGGCATCGACCAGAAGGGCGGCACCATCATCGTCGGCGGGCGCACCGGCGCCTTCTCCGGCTTCATGATGCAGCGCGGCCGCATGGTGGTGCTCGGCGACGCCGGCAAGAACCTGGGCGATTCCATGTATGACGGCACCATCTATGTGGGCGGCGAGATTGCCGAACTGGGCGTCGACGCGGTGCTCGGCGAGATGACTGAACTCGACGTGCAATGGCTCACCGCCAAGCTTGCGCTCTACGATCTCAAGGCCCCCAAGGGGGTCGAGAAGATGCAGAAGATCGTCTCCGGCAAGATGCTGTGGAACTACGATAATCTCGAACCGACCGAAAAGAAGATGGTGCTGTAATGAGAGATAACACCGGCGGCCCCGGCCGCAACAAGGATGTGCTCGGCGAAAACTTCATGTTCCCGCCCCGGGTCATCGACGACATCCATATCAAGGCCCAGCTCGGCCGCTACCGCATGCGCGGCATGGCCCTGTTCAAGA
>ERZ813253.161-NODE-161-length-26639-cov-10.106970_pt1 | contig 26639 bp, 20 predicted proteins | sample MGYA00520893_ERZ813253 | MGnify/ENA primary metagenome ERZ813253 (study PRJEB31669, sample SAMD00080414) | marine metagenome | biome: oceanic hadal pelagic zone biome; feature: marine hadalpelagic zone; material: sea water | place: Pacific Ocean:Izu-Bonin Trench...
ATACGCCGCATCATCAGAAATATTCCAAGCAGGGTCAATAGCTTGAGATATTTGTTTGGCTGCTGCCATATCCAACGGCTCCACCCCGCCCTCGCACGGCACGCAATGTTTCTTGTCAAGGTCATCAGTAGTCATTCTTTTTTCTCCTGATCTTGCAGTTTATAAATGAGGCAATGCGACAAATGTCCCGCCATTTTGCTCGGATAGTTTTCTCATAAGATGGGCAAATTTAGCTCCATTTGCGGTTCCTATTTGTGTTGGAAACCCAATCCCGTGAATACGCACCAATCTATTTCCAAACCGGTCTGCTTTGTTAATCCTGGCAACGTATCTGCAAACCGCTTCGACGGAACCTCTGGGGAAATCGTCGCCAAAAACATAGATACTGATTTTCTTGTCGCGGTCATAAAAGGTGTTGATTGCCTCCGTGATCCCCTCAACAGGACTGGAATCACTGTAGGGATTCCAATATTGCAACCGGCTGGTGATGTTTTTCCTGATCGATGGGGAATCTGGTATCCATCTGCCAGCATAACTAGAAAACATATATTCCCCTTCATCATTGAGCACTTGAATGCCTTTCAATTTTGGGTAAACAGCTAGGGTTTCGGTTATTTTCTGAATCACAAGATTCCAGGGGCCCTGGGTCATGCTGCCAGAAGTATCAATTACAAAAATAATGTATTCGCTATCTACCGGTATCCCGCCAACAGTGGTTTCATCTTTTGGCCTGTAATCTTTGAGCAATCTTCTCATTATTTCAGTCATGGACTGTTTTGCAGAAAGCAATCCATTCATTTCAGCCGTTTTTTCATCGGCCAGTGCTTTTGAGGCTGTAAATTCGCCTTGCAACTCTGAGAGATCGCCAGTCAGCCGGTTTTTTTGCTCATCATTTTCCGACAGCTGTTCCCTTACCTCGGTCAATGTTTGGTTAAGAACAGTTGACTCACCCCGGATAAGGTTCAACTCTTGCTCGAGTGTAACTATAAGTTTTTGGAGTTCCTCTTGACTTTTTTGGATGGTGACCGGCTCGTATATCTTGGTGATAACAAGCAAAAGAATAACAGCACCAAAACCACAACATACCACATCAAGAAATGAGAGGTTAAAGGTTTCCATGTCCCGTCGCTTTCTCATTATGGCCAATCCCGAGATGGTGCCATAAAACTGCCTTTTGACCGAATTGCAAGTCTCCAAAATGCCTCTGCCGCAAACGGATCGCCATCCATCGGAAACAACAGGACATTGACAGGTATAGGTGGTAATTCACGCAGTGCCTGGGCAAAATACTTTGCCCGTTGTTCCGGTTTCACCATGGTTTCCCGTGAAGGTATTCGTCTTCCTTGTGTGGGCAGACCGTCGGTGAGTAAAAAAATATTATCGGGTGCAGGATCCAGCTGTTTGATGGCTTCAAATGCATTAATTAAGCTGGTTCCTTTTTGGGGAACACTGCCTCGCAAATTGTTGACAGCTGTTCGGATTGTAGAACCATCAGTGACTTCAAGCCAGGTGCCATCGGTTTCTTCAACAACACTTTGGGCTGTTTCATTAAAGGTATAAATTTGAAATTTTGTCCCTTCTGTCAATCGCGTCGCCAGCCAGTCAACACTGTTAACGGTGTGTCTCCACTTCGGAGCCTTGACTTTCTGTTCATCCTTCATATTTCTATAACGAATGACATTGACGTAGGTTCGCCCGAGCATGCTGGATGAAGCATCGACCAGTATCAGGACATGGCTGCCGCCCATTCTCAGTTCAGTTACATACTGTCTATTACCTTCGCCAACGTATTCTCTGAGTAATTTCCCCGGTTGTGTTTTTGCCAATTCAGACTGTGCCGTCATCCTTTTGTTGGCTTCCTCCAGTTGTTGCACGTCCGATTGGAGTTGTTCAATGCTACCGGTTGCTGCCAAAGTTTGATTCTTATGTTCGGCAACCTCTTCAATCAGTTTCTCTATGGTCTCAAGAAGGAGTTGCACGTTCCCCTTGATGACCACGTCTTCCTGTTCGGTCTTGTCAATTGCATTATTGATCCTGACCATTCTTTTTTGTTCATCAAAAATTTCTTCTTCTAAGAATTCTGTTTCGTTTTGCAAGGTTTCGCTGGCTTGCAGACTTCTGTCTTTCACTTGGGCGTTGATGATCATAAAGAACAAAATGACCGCCCCGAAGCCGCAGCAAATAACATCCAGAAAAGACAAATTAAAAACGTTGAACTGTCGTCTCCGTCTAGCCACGAGAATCTCCACTTATGAACATTCGTTGTTCAGAAAATTGTTGGACTGGAAGCATGATAATTTTTACGAAATAAGTCATGGAATCGGTTGAAAACATGCAAATAAAACTCGACCCTACTCCCCTTTAAGGTGAGTAATTAGATTCTGGTCACAGTAATTTTCAGTCTCAAAAATCTGTCTCTCCTGCAACAGTTGCAATTGATGTACTAAAAACATGATCACAATGCTGATCAGTAGGGCGATGAATGTTGAATTAAAGGCAATACCTAGATTTTGGGTAACCCCGCTGATGTCGCCATCGGCAGCGCGATGGGCCAGAGACAATGCAGCCCCGATACCCCGAACTGTGCCGATAAACCCAATTGAGGGAATCGCCCAAGCAATGTAACGGATCATGGAAAGCTCTGACTCCAGCCGGTCTGCTTCTGATTCAACCATTGTGTGTGCGGAAGTCGCTGCATCTTGCACCTTTCCAGTTGTTGCAAAACGATTCAAAGCGTTGATCAAGATCCTTGGTAGCAACAGGCTCTGTTTGCTTTCAGCTAGATTGTCCAATTGCCGCAAATACCCCGAGGTGTCTTCTGGAGTGATTCTCATACCCTGCTGCAGGGGAATAAGATCTTCTTGCAGCAGTTTCCTTTCATTGACTGCCATTCGTGCTTTCAGGGTCATGATTGCAAATGCCCACAACATCAAGATAAAGCAGGCTTCTTGTTCAAAATCCTTAATGATCACGTACAAAGATCGCTCCGGGACATAGTTGATGTCCTCAGCAATCATGGCTTGCTGTTCTTGGATAACAGCCTGTGCCTCTGGGCGAACAACCGAAACAAAAAATGCGTGCACCAAAATGATGGAGAGAAGCAATGCCAATCCTTGATAAATGAATTCCTTTGAAAGATTTTTACTATTCATATTAATTCTCTATAGGTATTTAAATATCCGATGGAAAACTGACGGCTATATCTGCGGAAAGTGATTCTGAAGGAACAAATTCCTCCAGCACCTCATCCTCTTCAAATGCAGCCTGTATTCGAGCCAGCTCCTCCTCAATTTCCTGATCACTGAGGGCAGCAGCATCGATTTGGGATGAATTATTCTCCTGGTCTTGCAGCCACAACTCTGAAGGGTCTTGATCTGGGCTTGCAAAACCCGGCATCACCACCAATCCGATGATCATGAGAAATACTGTAAGCAGTGTTAGGCTGAATCTGATAGTCATGGCTTTATTCATCAATGTTACTGGTATCAGTATACCTCGCAATTCTAAATCCGACATCCAACCTACCCAGGGTGCCATAATCACGGTAAGTGAATCGAAGTGAACTGATGCTGGAGTGTCTCCAACTCGACCCACGAATTACTCTAACAGTCCCTTCTCCGGGACCCAGGGGATCCAACTCAACTTGATTGAGATTTGTTGGGTAGACTGCGTAATAATCGTTTACCCACTCAGCCACATTACCGCCTAAATCATAAATGCCCAGTGGACTGGGGTTAAATTTCTCAGCCGGTGAAGTGACCGGATAACCGTCCCAATAATCGGTCAAAACATTTGCGATCAACCCTTCGCCTGACTCGTCTGCATAATTGCCTGACTCTGCTGCAACAGGCATGCTTGCTCCCCATGGATACCTCTGTTTGCCAGCCCCACCATTGAACCTAGCTAGCCACTCCCACTCAGCTTCGGTGAGGAGCCGGTAACCATTGGTAACGGGTTGAATGAGTTGATATTGACCGTTGATTTTTTCATACGCAAGCTCTAAAGATTCCCTGTAACTGAGTTGTTGGCAAAAATCCACAGCATCTTCCCACGTCAGCATAACTGCAGGATGGAGCCCATTTGATAATTCTCTAAAAGTTTCTGCTCCAGAGGTATGCCTGGGCTTGAATTGTCTGAATTCCTTGTTAATAATCTCACGAACTCCGACGTAAAACGGTCGGGTAATCTGGATCAAACGTTCGGTTTCATTGGCACGTCGGCCCTGATCTTTTCTTGGCGCACCCATCACGAAAGTTCCTGGGGAAACCAGCCTCATCAGCAAACCTTGAGTAGTTTTAATGGTTGTTGGCATTGCAGCCAAAACTGCTTCCTCCGGTGTCATCAAGCGTATTTTTAGATTTTGCTCATACCCAGGTGTTGGCTGGATACTTATTTCCTGGGTTACGTATCCTTCTTTTTGGACGCTCAAGGTTTGTGCTTTGGCCAACAATTCTATTGTTGATGGAATTTTTGCAACTTGTTTTCCATCGGCAAGGATGCTTGCACCCTCTGTCCCAGTCACCCTAATGAAACCCTTCAATGGCTTAAGGTTTGTTGCGAATTCCAGGAAATCCTTTGCTCCGGATGCTTGCATCTCTTCTCTGGTTTGCAAAACGATTTCTTCAGTTAGGGATTGATAGCCTGGTTTGGAGACTTCCACAATATGCGCCTTGAGTGGCGGTAATTCCACCATCACTGGTGACAAGCCCTGATAGATTGAATTGATATTTACTGCCGCACCGTTTGGATTGGTAGTGACTTTTAATTTACTGTCCAATCTGGATAATTCAATTGAATCCAGAGACTGCGCTTGGCTTGCTTTGACAATTAACGATTGTTCAAATGGCTTGTAGCCAGATTTGTTCAGAATCATTGTATGCTCACCTTCTAGAACCGCAAAAGTGTTTGGGCTGATGCCTGAAAGTTCCCCATCAATCAAGATGTTCGCTCCGGTCGGAGAAGACTGAACTGAAATCTCTGCCCATGCCGGTGTCAGAACAACCTCGATCTCTTGAGTAAGCTCCATGCCTTCGATCTGGATGTCCTGCTCAACAGCGAAGTATCTGTCCGAAGTAATTTTTACGGTGTGCGGACCTGCAGCAATGATAAAACCCCCTGCCAAAGCTGGTTTCACCACATCACCATCCACCGAAACAATCGAATCGATTAGAGGCAAAGTGTTAATAATCAATTCACCGGGAAGTTTTTCTAAGTCAAAAGCGACTTCCTGACTTGAATCTTCATTGATGGCAATGGTTGCAGACAATGGATAATAACCCGGATGTGAAACATCCAATTGATAATCGCCCTGTCGCAACAAATAGCGACCCCCTATTTTGAGGTGTGGAAAATAACCGCCAATGATGCTGACTTCCGACTCAAAAGGCTGAAGTTTTATAAGAACTGCATTTGCGGTAAAGAGGTAAAAAAGAAAGTATGCCAAACCCAGGATGAAAGTTGCACTGCTGAACTTGAAAATCTTGCTTCCAAAGATAGTTGATCCGGCAGTTTTTTGCTGAAACTGTGTGGGCTGCAATGAATCCTCATTCGAGGAGACAGTCAATGTCAGTTGATTAACCCCGTCAAGCTCAAAAGAAATTGATTTATCTGCGATATCAATCCGGTCATTGTTACTGATCCAATGGTTGCCTGTGAGCAACCGACCATTGATCAAAACCTCTGGTTTCTCGCTAACAACTTGGATGAAAGGACGCCCATCCAGAAAGTCAAGGAGAACCACAACGCCGATTGATAGTGGCCCCAGAATACGGATATCTGCATTTAGGTCTGTGCCTATCCTAACGGGAAGATCGTCAGACTCAAAAGGTCGGTAATCTTCCCCTTGGCGGATTGAAATCTGACTCATATCGGTTCCTTGCATTCCACTCGAATGACTTGGTTTGTTGCCCTCCCAGATACTTTAAACCTTAATTGAAAATCCCGATAGCCTGATCTTGAACCCGTAGCTATGTAAACCCCTGGCCGTAAGGAAACAACAGTTTGCTTGAATACGCCTAGACTCCCAATTTTATAAATAACCACTTCCGTCATTTCGTCTGAAAATATTGTGACAGGAACCGGGATTGCAGCGATGGAAAGGATTTGCCTGAGGTCAGCGATTTGTTTTTCCAAAGAGGGTCCTTTGTTAACAATGCTATCGGCTTTCGCCAAAAACTGAACGGCTTGATTGAATAGTTTGTCGTCGTTTAATTTGTCAGCTACGTTGGTAAAGTAAATGAGGTTGTTTTCAAGCTCAATCCTTTGATTCACTCTAATTAGATTCTCCTGAATTTCTGAGATATTTGGATCCAGTTTCAAGATGCTTGCGTACAATTCTTGGGCACTGGCCCACCTTTCGTTGACCTCTGCACTTAATGCTTTGTATTTCAGTGTTTTAATTTTCGCCATACTCTCCCGAAGACCCAATTCCTCAATTGCCTGAGCGACTTGCTCTGATCCGGGCTGTATTGCCGATGCTTGCTCAAAGGCAGTACGAGCCTCATCGAACTTACCTTTCTTGATAAGTTGATAGCCTGATGAGAGAAGTCCCTGGTATTGTTCTGCGTCGAATGCCTTTGTGCTTCTTACCAATCCACTGAGAGCTTCCAGCCACTCAGAATCGATAGCCAATGCATTCGCAAAGGATTGCATAGCTTCTTGCCATTTTCCTTCAGCTTCAAAATTTAGACCCAGAGTGGTGAACTCCAAAACTTTATCGAGTTTGAAAGCACGTTCCAGCCCTTGCTTGGCTTCTTGGTTGGTACCATCGATAGCAAGAGCAATTTCAAAATTTGCAACGGCCTCGTCTTTGTTTCCATCCAAAATTGCGTTCAGGCCTTGGTTAAGCGCTGCTTCCAAACGAACGGGTACACTGACTTCCATATCGGCCAAGATCTGCATTGCCTCCCGGTACTTTGTTGCCGCCAAATCATATTGAGCTGATTGATAGCCATCATCTCCATCTTGCTGCAAAAGAAGAACCTGTAACCACTGATCCCCTCCCCAAAATTGAATGCCATAGAGCTTTAATTCATCAATTTTAATCAATAGTTCTGCAAACAGGGCTTGGGCAATGGGTTTTTGTGCCAACACAGAGCGATCAATTTGCGTTGTTACGGTGTTGCCTTCTTCAACAGTTGCAACTTGGTCCTGGGTTTCATCGACCAAGGATGGAAGGACAAAGACGACAATTACCAAAATTGCCAATAATATACCCAGCAATGAATAGGCGAGAGTCTTGCTGACTCGAGTTCTATTCCCTTTTTCGAGGTTCAGCTGTTGGATGGTCTTAACCAATGGCTCATCCGGATTGGATTTCAAATCCGGTTTGATTTCTGAGCCGTTTTCAGAGGTCTTGTGATCCATGAAAATTGATTTTAACCCTGCGGGTCGGAATTTTCAGAGATATTAAATCCAGTTTCTTCGGTGTAGATTTGTTTTAGCAGTTTCCGCCATTCGAGAAATTTTTCTTGCGCAGTACCTGTCAGCCTCAGCGTCTGACCTTCAATTTCTATAATCAGAGGCTTGGCTTGGGTATCAAACGAAGTTCCCAACTCCTTGAGAGATTCTTTGTGAACTTTGGCTTCTGCTGACATGCCAAAACCACTTTTGATTACTTCAATTCCACCGTAAAGTGCAGCTTGTTTCGCGTAACTGCTAGTCTGGCTGTTTCCTTCATAGGCAATAGCACCGAGTATTGCAGCAGCCCCCAAAAGTTGTCTTTTCAAAGCACTTCTTTTTAAGTCCTCGTAGGTGAGCATCTCTTCGCGGGACAATTTTCGCCAATTTTCATATGGAACCGAGATATCCTGGTAAAGCTTTGCATAATATTCGTTTAAGGTGTCAACCAATACAAACTCACGCTCTTTGACATTCTGAATGCGACTCATCATCTCATCATCTTCTGATGGCAGGCGTTTGGCGCTAAATATATCTTTTTCGTCTTGCATAAGGTAATCGCTGTAAACACCGGGCACCAACTCAGCAGCAAACCTCAAATCACCAATCTCACTGATTCTTCTCAATTCGGGCGACGACAAAGAATTCCTAATTTTCAACAGGTCGTTGGCAATCTTGTTATAGAAACTTTGATATGGGTCCTGGCTGTAATCCCTTTGTTGGCTGTAAGCGCTTCTTGAAACGGTCGTTTCATAAACTTTGTTCATCCACTCTCTACCAGTGATGTCCCACACTCCAATACGTACGGCTACTTTGAGCCCGTTTGAAACTTCTATTCTGCCCCAAACAATTAAGTCCATGGCTTCAGATTTCTCAGGCAAAACCCAAACGCCGCCCCAGAAACCTGTGTCTTCTAATGTTGTTTTGAGATGGTAGGGAATGTACCTTGCTTCAGCTTTTCTTATTTCAGGGAAAATAAACTCTTGGTCTTCTTCCGGAAGATTCGGATCGAAAATCAAAATACCAACATCCAATAATTGTTCTTCGGTCAATTCAATTTGTGCCCGTTGAATAGATACATTTTCATATTGAATGGTCTTTGATGATGTACAGCTGACGGTTGCCAACAAGAGTAGAGTCAACAAAGAAAAAGCTGGCTTTATTTTTGATAGATGCAACATAACTTTGAAATTCTACTTGATCCCCATGTGTTTTCTATACTCATTCCACAGGGCTTCCCGAATTAACGGATCATCTTCCAGTATTGCCGCTTCCCTGATTTGTCTTGCAATAACATCTTCCCCCCGAATGCCTCCTGTACCTTCATCAACAGGCAGTTTATCAATATCATCAGGTATTCTGTCGGCACACTCTTCTTCATCTTTGCAGTCAATCACATTGACACCATTCTTTTCAGATGTTGCCTCTTGTTGACCTTGCTCAGATGAACCCATCTCTGTACCATCGGCCATATCCCCAGATTGCATACCTCCCTCCATGACTCCAGATTGTACGGCTGCTGCATCCGCCGATTCCTGTCCACTCATGCCCCCTGGACCTTCTCCGGAAGAGGCAATGACGATTCTTTCACCTGCCATCTCTTTGTCAAACACTCCCAGAGACTCATTAAAGATAGTGGATGCAGATTGACCCGATGACATTGAACCCATATTTGAGTTCTGTGCTCCTGTTTGGGAAGAGCCAGCTTGAGATGGGTCAGAAGATGCCATCCCTGATGTTGTGCCCGATTGGCTTTGTTCGGATCCAGACCCAGATTGCTCGCCACTGGAGCTACTTGATCCTTGAGTACTGGAGGCACTTGACCCCTGGGCACCTTCTGAACCCGAGGACTGCGGTTGAGAAGATGGGGAAGATAAGCCACCAGAGGAACTCATGGATCCAGACGATGGCGAAGACGAAGATGAAGACGATGAGGACGAGGATGACGAGGGCTGTGGCAACGGAGTTGCAGACTGGTTACCACCACCACCCATTTGTTGCATGGTGCAACCGCTAATGATTAGCAGGACTGCACAAATTGAACAAAATTTATTTGCTAACATTTTACTAACCTCTAACCTCAAGACAACTCAGCAGAACATTCTTGATTATAACAACAAATAATGAAGAAATAATGGACGCAAAACTTAATATCTGCTCGTCACATGCCTTCATAATTTGATACGATCTGACTCTAATATCAACTTTTGTTTAAGGAGTCGTGATGAGCAAAGACAGTGTTTTAACTCAACTGCAATGCAAAATAGGCACTCAAATCCATCAAAGTAACTGGATAACAATCAGTCAAGAAATGATTAATGCATTTGCCGATGCCACGGATGACCATCAATGGATTCATATTGACCAAGAAAAAGCAGCCAAAGAATCGCCGTTTCAGGCAACCGTTGCACACGGATACTTTACCCTTGCACTCTACCCAAAATTAAGAGGGCTTGTAGATCCATTAAATCCTCCTTTCCCGGATGCAAAAAACATCATCAACTACGGCATCAATAAATTGAGGTTCCCTGGACCGGTAGTTTCTGGAAGCAAGATCAGATCCAATTGCACTCTGCTTTCTGTGGAGGAAGTCAAGGACACTATCGAACTAATAGAACAGTATTCGGTTGAAGTGGAAAATCAAGACAGGCCCGCTTGCGTTGCTGAATGCATTATTCGGTTGTATTTCTAGTCATACGCAAGGTAAATATCCTAGATTTTTTTAGGAGCACCTTTTTCCGATACTTCAGCATCATGATGTTTTTTTGCTTCAATTAGTTCTGGCATCAATTGATCGAGTTGTTCTACAGTCCAAAGCTTTTCGGTCGTGAACGACTTTATGACAGCGGGTTGTTGCATGATTCCCAGTATCCCTGCCTGCGAGTGAATTATCTGCGATGTAACAGTATCGGCAGCATCTGAACACAGCCAAGTAACCACCGGGGCTATTTGTTCAGGCCCTTGGGTCCAATCAGTTGCATCATACTTTCCGCCTGCAGCCTCGATTAGATCAAAAGTCATTCTCGTTGCTGCACCCGGAGAGATAGTGTTGACAGTGCATTTATACTTAGCTACTTCCAAAGCAAGTGATCGGGTAAATCCAGCTATGCCTGCTTTAGCAGCACCATAATTCGTTTGCCCAAAACTCCCATAAAGACCGGACACGGATGACATATTTATGATACGACAATTTAACCTGTTGCTGTCCCTGATGTACCTCACAAAAGGACGGCTACAGTTGTAGTGTCCCTTCAAGTGCACATTGATTACCCCATCCCACTCGCTTTCTTCCATGTTGTAGAGAGTTCTATCTCTCAAGATCCCTGCATTATTGACCAGAATATCCATTGCACCGAAAGCCTCTATGCAAGTTTGGAAAATATTATTGCCCCCTTCTACCGTAACTACCGAATCATAATTGGCCACAGCCTCGCTGCCTAACTCTTTGATTTCTTTTACGACTTCATCGGCTACCTTGCTTTCACCGGTACCATCTCTATCTGCCCCTAAATCATTAACAACTATTTTTGCACCCTGTTTTGCAAAACTTAGACAGATTTCCCTACCAATGCCTCTGCCCGCTCCAGTAACTACTGCAATTTTTCCTTTCAATACACCCATAATCTTTCCCCTAATTAACTGTCAAATTTGTTTCCACCCATCACAAGCCTGACCAATCGTCAGCTGGGTGATGAAAAAGTGATTCCGTAGCCACAACCAATCACACAGATGTGGCTGAAGAGTTATTCTCTAAGTTCTCTCCTTAAGATTTTACCAACATTGGTTTTTGGCAGCTCGTCCATGAACTCAATCTGCTTTGGAACCTTATAGGCAGCTAAGTTTTGTCTGCAGTAATCAATGATCTCTTCTTTTGAGAGCTTTTGCTCTCCCCCGAGAACAACAAATAATTTCACAGCTTCCCCTGTCTTCTCGTCTGTGACCCCTATACTGGCTGCCTCAACTATGCCAGGGTGCATGCAGACTACATCCTCGATTTCATTGGGATAAACATTAAAGCCAGAAACGATGATCATGTCCTTTTTCCGATCAACAATGGAAAGAAATCCTTCATCATCCATGGTTCCGATATCGCCCGTTTTGAAAAATCCGTCCTCTCCGATGACTTCAGCCGTTGCTTCTTCATTCCGCCAATATCCCTGCATCACCTGAGGTCCTTTAATACAGATTTCACCCGGTTGACCACGTTCAACTTCATTACCGTCATCATCTCGAATTGAGATCTCTGTATTGGGAATGGGCAACCCTACCGTGCCTGTGAATTTCTCCGTGTAGGCCGGTGAAACTGTCACACCGGGTGATGTTTCTGATAAACCGTAACCTTCAAGCAAGACTTTACCGGTCAATTCATACCATCTCTCTGCAGTAGATTTCAGGGTTGCCATGCCCCCGCATCCTGAAAGTTTCATTGAATCGAAATTGACATTTTTTATTTCTGGGTGATTGAGCAGGCTCTCATAAAGAGTGTTGACCCCATTGAAAAAAGTGAAGGGCCATTTTTTCATTTCCTCAATAAATGCTGAAGTGTCTCTGGGATTTGTAATCAGTACATTTAACGCTCCTCTAGAGTATCCAGCAAACACACAAACCACCAAAGAATAAATATGATAAATTGGCAGGGCGTTCATATAAATATCCTGTTGATCTTCCAATATATTTATCAACATACTTTCAAATTGATCTAAGTTTTTAGTCACATTGCCATGCGACAGCATGGCTCCTTTGGAAAATCCTGTTGTCCCGCTTGTGTATTGCAAAAAGGCAATGTCATTGACAGAAATAGGGATCGCTTTAAAGTCTTCTGTTGACCGGGTCAGGGTGTCCTTAAACTTGATGACCCGGGGAAACTTGTAGGGTGGTACCATTTTTTTGAGGTACTTCACCGCGACATTCATGAAGAGGCCCTTTGGGAATTCTAAAAAATCACCAATTTTTGTGACGATCACGTGTTCGATTTCCAGTTCTGAGAAAACAGCATCCAGAACATGAGCTGAATTCTCGAAAATCATAATTACTTTCGCCCCTGAGTCCTTCAATTGGTGTTTTAGTTCTCTTGAGGTGTAAAGTGGATTAACGTTCACAACGATCAAACCCGCTCTGAGAGCACCGAATATAACAACTGGATACTGCAATAAATTGGGCATCATCAGAGCGATACGATCCCCTTTTTTTAGGCCCAAATCCTTTTGCAAATAAGCGGCAAATTGTTTGGATTTGATTTCAACCTCTTTAGTGGTGATGGATTTGCCAAAATTAGCAAAAGCAGGAGACTCCGGATATTCGGATTCTGCATCATCCAAAAGAGTTACCAACGTTTTCGGGTCAAATTCCAGTTGATCAGGCGTCCCTTCTGGGTAATTTTTCACCCATGGTTTGTCTGTGCTCATATCTCTAACCGAATGCAATCAATCACTTATTCTTACATTGTATAAATTTTTTTTCACCCAATAAGTTGCATCAAAAGACCGATATCGCCATCATGATCTCCTTATTGGATAATTAGAATATGGACAAATCAAGATTTCCAAACTTTTATCGCTTGTCTATCAAAGATCGAGTTAAAGCTGTGTATAAACGAGGGTTGATTTCCAAGGAAGATTATCTGGCTCTTAAAAATCAGCAACAACAATTGGACTTGCATAGTGCTGATAAAATGATTGAGAACGTCATTGGAGTCATGGGACTGCCGATAGGCCTGGGTTTGAATTTTTTAATCAATGGAAAAGATTATGTGATCCCGCTGGCTGTTGAAGAGCCTTCCATTGTTGCCGCATTGAGTTCGGCAGCTAAAATTGTCAGGAATTATGGTGGGTTCAAAGCTGAGTCGGGCGATCCAATTCTCACAGGCCAAATTCAAGTGGTCAATATTAATAATTTGGAAAAAGCACGCTCTGAAATTATGTCCAGAAAGGAGGAGATTTTAAATCTTGCCAACAGTTTTCACCCCAGAATGGTCGCCCGAGGTGGGGGTGCGGTTGATTTGAACGTTAAAACCTATCCAATGAGTTCATTTGAACAAGATATGTTAATCATCGATCTCCACGTTGATACCAGGGATGCCATGGGAGCCAATCTAGTCAATGGAATGTGTGAGGGTATCGCCTCATTGATCGAATCGATAACCGAGGGTGAGGTTTTCCTAAGAATCCTATCCAATCTTTCAGATAAAGCCCTGGCTTCCGCGTCTGTGATTATCCCAAAAGATGCGCTTGAAACCGCTGACTACAATGGCGAAAGAGTCAGGGATGGAATTGTAATTGCTTCTGATTTTGCACACGCAGATCCCTACCGTGCTTCCACTCACAACAAGGGTATTATGAATGGGATTGATGCTGTGGCTCTGGCAACTGGGAACGATTGGAGGGCAATTGAAGCTGGAGCTCACGCCTACGCAGCGAGACATGGACGCTACTCGGCTCTGTCTAAATGGTCCATAGATAGCAAGGGAAATTTAGTCGGCAAAATTGAAATGCCCATCAAAGTAGGAACGGTTGGTGGACCTATGGAATCCAATCCAGCAGTGGCATTGAATTTAAGAATACTCAATGTGGAATCGGCGATGGAACTGGCCAGGGTAATGGCTGCTGTCGGCTTGGCTCAGAATTTTTCGGCATTGAAAGCACTTGTAACTGAAGGCATTCAAAAAGGACATATGACTCTGCATGCCAGATCGGTGGTAAAAGCAGCTGGCACGCCAACAAAATTGTTTGATCAAGTGCTTGAAAAATTACTAATCAGTGGCGACATAAAGGTTTGGAAAGCACGGGATATTCTTGAAGACTTGCAGAGAAAAACCAGCAGGAAACCAAGTGGTTTGATTGCCAATAAAAGCTCGTCCAATGAAGCCATTGAGGGAATTGGATTTGGCAAAGTCATACTCCTGGGAGAACACTCAGTGGTCTATGGACGTCACGCCATTGCAGTTCCTGTGCCGCAGACTATCCGGGTCAAAGTAGAGGATTGCAAAGAAGGTGTGATGCTGATGATTCCATCTTGGGGAATTGAATACCAGTTGGATAAAGATATTGAACAAAGACAATCGTTTGAAAAACCTGCAGGGGCAATCCTTGAACGACTTAATTTAAGTAACAAAGGTATGCGTATTGAGGTATTTCCAGACATCCCGAGAGGTATGGGTTTGGGAGGATCAGCAGCGATAGCCGTCGCTATCATCAGGGGATTAAGCAACCATTTTAATCTGGGCTTATCCGATGAAGAAGTCAATGGAATGGCGTTCGAATCTGAGAAAATTGCGCACGGCAATCCGAGTGGAATTGACAACACCATGGCAACATTCGGTCAGCCTTTGATCTACAGGACTGGCGAACCTCCATTGGTTGAACGACTGAACATTAACGAAAGCTTTTCACTGGTGGTGGGTTTTTCAAGACACGAGGGAGTCACAGCGAAAACTGTGAGAAATGTGCGAGAAGGTTGGAGAAAAAATACCGCCATGTACGAAAAGATTTTTGATGACATTGACGATTTGGTCTTAAAGTCTGTCACGGCCATTCAAAACAACGACTTTGCTTTGTTAGGGCAAATGATGAATTTTTGTCAAGGTTTGCTGAATGCACTCCAAGTCTCAAATCCTGAACTTGAACGGTTGATTGGTCTGGCTAGAGAGGCCGGTGCATTGGGCGCAAAATTGACCGGAGGAGGAGGAGGAGGTGCAATGGTTGCCTTGGTCAAGAAAGAATCTGAAGTAGCAGAAGCTATCGAGTCAGAAGGCTTTGAAACACTCAGTTTTACTGTTTCAAAACAATGAACCTGGACAATGATATTGCCTCTGATACAGATGAATTGCTGATTTTGGTTGATCGTCAAGACAATGAATTAGGTTTTGCATCTAAAGCTGCATGCCACACCGGCAGTGGATTGTTGCACAGGGCTTTCTCGATATTCATTTTTAACTCTTCCGGCCAAGTTTTACTGCAACAAAGAAGTCAGGACAAAGAATTGTGGAATCTTTACTGGTCCAATAGCTGTTGCAGTCATCCCCGGCAGGGAGAACAGATTGAAAATGCAGCACATCGACGGGTGATGGAAGAACTATCAATTGATTGTGAATTGCATTACCTCTATAAATTTTTCTATCAAGAACCCTTTGAGCAAAAAGGCAGCGAACACGAATTGTGCTCTGTTTTTGTAGGCCGCCATGACGGGAAAGTTTCAATCAACATAACTGAAATCGCTGACTGGAAATTCATCGATACCAAGGAACTGTCCAGATCCATTGATCAATGTCCTGAAAAATATACTCCATGGCTGCAATCAGAGTGGTCGGAACTGACAAAAAATTACCTAGGTTCGATCAATCAAGCTTTGGGTTTGTCTTTGAATTAGATTAAAACTGATCTTCAGATAAGGCCATCGTCGCAGCTGAACCGGTACGAATGGATTTTCCATAGGCATGAACCTTGGGCAGAATCTGCTCAGCAAAAAACTGGCAGCTTACCAGTTTGGATTCATAGAATTCACGATCCGATGCACCGGATTGGATTTGCTGTACTGCAATCTGGGCCGATCTCGCAGCCTGCCAACCCGCAATCAAGGTACCGAGCATCATCAAGAAGTTGTAACTGACCACCCCTGCCAAATGCTGATCGTCCCGATAATGATTTATCAAATACTTTAAGGATGAGTTTACGGATTCGATCGATTCACTCAGCTCATCCCCAATCCGGGCAATGATGCTGTGGCCCGTGTCCAACTCCGATATTGTAAGCTCTATGTCTTGCAATAGAGTTTGCAGGGCTAGTCCTTCGTCTTTGAGAATTTTTCTTCCAACCAAATCATTGGCCTGTATACCGGTAGTGCCTTCATAAATTGTAGTGATTCTTGCATCGCGAAAATGTTGTGCGGCTCCAGTTTCTTCAATATAGCCCATGCCACCGTGGATTTGCAGCCCAATGGAGGTCAGTTCTTGGCAAATCTCACTGCACCAACCTTTAACTATGGGTGTCATTAAATCGACTCGATCACCATGGCGTTTTTGATCCTCGGTTGATTCAGATTTGCGAGAGTAATCCAGTTCAATAGCAGTGGAATAGACCATAGCTCTCATGACCTCGATTTGTGATTTCATAGTGAGCAACATACGTCTGACGTCGGGATGATGGATGATGCTGACTCTCTTGCCGCCATCGTAAGTTGTCCCTTGGATTCTATCTTTTGCGTAAGCAAGCGCTTGCTGATAGGACCTCTCTGCAATTGCGACGCTCTCATTGCCTACACCAATCCGGGCGTCGTTCATCATGGTAAACATGCACACCAAACCTTGGTTAGGTTGGCCGACTAAGTATCCTTCAGCAGCATTGTAATTCATCACACAAGTTGCACAGCCATGAATGCCAAGTTTGTGTTCCAAAGACACTGTTTCCACTCGGTTTCTCTTGCCAAGGCTACCATCTGCATTGACAAGGTATTTGGGAACCAAAAACAGTGAGATACCTTTCACGCCCTCAGGTGCATCTGGAAGTCTTGCCAACACCATATGAATTATATTGTCTGTAAGTTCATGGTCGCCCCATGTGATGAAAATTTTTTGACCGGTGATTTTGTAATGTTGCTCCTCAGGTTCAGCAGTGGTACTCAGCGTCGATAAGTCAGAACCTGCCTGAGGTTCAGTAAGAACCATGGTCCCCGAGAATTTGCCTGAAACCATTTTTGGTAGGTAAAGCTTCTTCAACTCATCGTTTGCATGCGTATCCAATGCCCTGATGGCGGCATGGGATAGCAAAGCAAGATGTGACCAGGAAAAATTTGCAGCCATTATGATTTCATTGACTGGTATGGAAATTGTTGCCGGCAACCCCTGACCACCGTACTCAGGTTTGAATCCCAAACCAGACCAACCACCCTGAACATACTCGTCATAAGCTTCTTGATACCCAGGCGGGACTTCAACGACGCCATTCTTTAACGATACACCATAACGATCTCCATCAACATTGGTGGGTGCGATCACTTCTGACCCTATTTCAGCTGCGCTGTTCAGTACCGATTCGATAAACTCATTATTGATGCCTTCACAACCCTTGAGTTTATTCAAATCATCCAACCCAATTAATTGATCAAGAACAAACATCATGTCTTTTACAGGGGCTTCGTACTGGCTCATATACTTTTCTCTTTAGGCTCTGCCGGTAAACCAAGGCAGTTCTTTTAAACACAATATTCGAGTGCTCATAATACCCGATACTTGGTGTGCAAACCAAAAGAAAAACAGAGCTGAAAAATTTTCTACCTTTGTAACAAGAAAGTGCACTGAGAGTGTTTTTTATCTAGACTAGACATGTTCCAAAAGCCGGAGAGATCAAATCATTCTAAAAGGCAAAGAAAATATTGATTGGTTTATTTTTTTTACCACGGTCTTAATTATATTAAGTCTTTGTATTCCATTAATTGTAGCTCCTGAATTAAGCAGTCTAACCCTTAATAACGCTTACGACTATGTGGCTACCAATTTGGGTCCGGTCTATATGCTCATGGGAATAATTACCCTCCTGTTCTTGTTAATACTGGCTGTCAGTAAATATGGAAATCTAGTCATGGGCAACGAAGATGAGGAACCCGAATATGGTCTATTTGGCTGGTCATCAATGTTATTTTGCAGTGGCATAGGAGCCTCTCTTGTTTTATGGGGAACAACGGAGTGGGTTTATTACTACCTTGATCCACCATTTAATGCCGATCCTAAATCGATAGAGGCTATAGCGTGGGCTACTTCATATGGACTGTTTCATTGGGGAATTACAGGTTGGGCTTTGTATTGTTTGCCTGCGGTGGCTATGGCTTATGCTTATCATGTTCGTAATTATGGAACTTTAAGAACTAGCACTGCTTGCCAAGCAATCATTGGCGATAAAGCCAAGGGTGTGAGTGGCAGAATTATAGATTTAGTCTATATGGTTGCTCTGTTGGGAGTTTTGGCTGGAGGTCTAGGGTTCACTACGCCGACAATCAGTGCAACCATTACCGAGTTTTTTGGCATAGAAGAAAGCTTGATTATTACGATTTCTGTGTTGTTTATCTGTTTGTTAATTTTTGCCACCAGCGTGCATTTTGGTATTGAACGTGGAATCCAGAAACTAAGTAAATTTTGTGTCTATCTGGCATTTTTTATATTGCTTTATATTTTAATTTTTGGACCGACAAACTTCATCGTAAAAACTTCTCTCGACAGTTTCATTTTTATGACGAAAAACTTTGTTGACATGAACCTTGGCCCTTCTCCTTTTGGCAAATCAGAATTCAGTAAGGCTTGGACGGTCTTTTATTGGGCCTGGTTTATTGGTTTAGGTCCATTTATAGGTATTTTTGTGGCCAGAATATCGAGAGGCAGGACTTTAAGAACGATGATTTTCGGTGTTCTCGGGTTTGGCACCATGGGGTGTGCACTCTTCTTTATGATCATGGGAAACAATGCACTTTATCTGGAGTTGAATGGCTCAATGCCGATTGTTGAAATTATGAACAGTGAGGGTGCTGCGGTTATGACTTCCAGGAGCGTATCAGCCATGCCCATGGGCAAGTGGATTTTACCCATTTTAGGCTTATTTAGTTTGATATTCATGGCAACAACCTACGACTCGGGTGCTTATACCCTAGCCTCAGGAGCAACTAAAAAAATGCAATCGGGCGATAATCCGGAAAAATGGCATCGTGTTTTTTGGGCTGTTTTCATCGGTTTAATGCCATTGGGATTATTAATTTTGTCCTCCGGATCAACGGATCCATTAGAAAGGTTGAGGCCATTTCAAACGATTATTTTATTGATTTCACCTCCTTTAATTATCGTATATATTCTCATGGCAATGAGTTTGATCAAAAGTATCCGTGAAGACACAAGGTAAAGAAAATACAATAACCATATGACCGGGGAATTTAAATCTCTAAAACAAGCACTGCAAAGTGAACCTTTCGTGATTACTGCTGAAATACCTCCACCTGTGAGTGCTGGACCTGCGGAGTTGGAAGCTAAAATTGATCTCCTAAAAGGATCGGTACACGCTATAAATATAACCGACAATGCCGGTGCAATGGCTCATATGTCAAGTCTTGCAGGCTCGGCCATTGTGTTAAACAAAGGCATAGACCCCATTTTTCAAATCACTTGCAGAGACAGGAATAGACTGGCTATACAAAGTAATTTAATGGGTGCCTCTGCTCTTGGGATCAGGAATGTACTGGCAATGGCTGGAGACCCCATCAAAGTAGGCAATCAACCTGATGCAAAGGCGGTTTTTGATGTAAATGCAAAAACCGTCTTGAACATAATCAATGACATGAATACAAAGGGCCAAACGATGGTGGGGAGAGAATTGGCAACAAAATCGAAATTTTTTCCAGGGGCTGCTGCAATTGTTCACGATCCAATAGAAAATTGGGAGCCCGCAGCCTTGGAAGCAAAAGCTAGCATTGGAGCAAAATTTGTTCAAACCCAGTTTTGCTACGATGCAGACGTGTTGAAAACATACATGAAATACATAGTCGATTCTGGTTTGTCTGAAAAACTCTATTTTCTAATCGGAATAGGGCCTATAAAAAGCGAGAAATCAGCAAAATGGATGCGAGACAAGTTGTTTGGAACCGTTATTCCAGAAGCAATTCTTCTACGAATGGAACAAGCCAAAGACCCGATTCAGGAAGGCATCAACATTTGTGCCGATTTAATCGATGAGTTTAGAGAAATACCAGGAATCAATGGCGTTCACTTGATGGCACCAAGAAATCTTGCAGCCATTGCCCCTGTAGTTGAAAAAGCTGGCATTAAAATCTAGTTGAAGCATTAGAAAAAGTTGGCAGAAATATTATTAGTGATGATGGATACTATGACGATGCAATCCTCTAAATTCCCTACAGATGCGGAAGTAGTCATAGTGGGCGTAGGTGGCATCGTCGGATCGATGCTCGCATACTGGCTCACAGAACTCGGCCAAAAAAACATCGTAGGGTTGGAAAAATCTACCGTAATTCCTTCAGATATCGGATCCACCGCACACGCTTCGGACTTTGTCTACAGCACAACTCACGACAAACTAAGCAACTGGACGACCGCCTTTAGCCGAAATTTTTATGAAGACAATGGCTTCTTCCTGAAAAAAGGAGGTCTAGAAATCTGTCGTAAAGACGACGACGCATGCTGGGAGGAACTCAAACGAAAGGTCGCATCAGGCAAAGCCTTTGGAACTAACGTCAGCCTAATTTCCGCGTCCGAAGCCAAAGAAAAATTTCCTTTATTAGAAGAAGAATCACTACGCGGCGCAATGTGGGATCCAGATGCCGGTCTAGTAGTACCGCGCTCACAGGATGTGGTGAGCTTTGCCGTAGAAAGCGCCAAAGAGAAAGGTGCGCTGACTACATACACTGACACACCAGCTGTAGGCTTTGAGATTGAGAATGGACGTCTTACTGGAGTAAAAACGGATAAAGGAACAATCAAAACCGACAAAGTTGTAATTGCATCGGGAATCTGGGGACCTTTAATCGGGGAGATGGCTGGCGTTCCAGTCCCACTCTCGCCCGTGGAGCATCCTTTATTATTTTTTGGCCCACTCCCCCAAGCACAGGGAGCGGAGGATTTTCTCGTCTATCCACTGCTTCGCGACCAAGGCAATTCAGCTTACGTCAGGGATACAGGCAGGCTCCATGGGGGGATGCTTGAATGGGGATATTACGAGGACAAAGAGCCTCGACTGGTTGACGCGGAGGACATTGGCAATCCTGACAAGACCATGACCTCTCCCTCGATGAGGCACCTGAGTCTTGAAGAAGTCGCCGAACCTATAGAAAAAGCGTTAGAAACGACGCCTATACTTAATGAGTTAGGCTGGGATGAAAGAAGTTCATTCAATGGCCTGCTATCCGTAACTTCTGACGCTGGCTCTTTAATCGGTGAAAGCCCCGAAGTCAGAGGCTTTTGGTTATGCGAAGCAGTGTGGGTTAAAGACGGTCCTGGGTGTGCAAGGCTGTGCGCCGAATGGATGATCAATGGCAAAACACAGATGGACATGCACTCTTTTGACATTGCCAGATTTTATCCCGCGCAAAAAGAAAAAGCGTTTGTCAAAACGCGATCTTTTGAAAATGCGCAAACCATCTATACCCCTGCTGTTCACCCCAGAGAGCCCTACATTAGCCAAAGAGAGCTATTCGTCAGTCCCTTTTATTCAAGGGAAAAAGAGCTTGGGGGCTACTTTGATAACGAAGTCGCCGGCTGGGAACGTGCCTTTGCCTATGAGAGCAATCGACAAAAACTCGATAATTATTTGCAGGAGGTCCCGGTTCGAGAAAACGAATGGGATCGACGCCACGTACCGTACGAGATCGCTAACGCAGAACATCTAGCCATGAGTGAATCAGCTGGGATGATCAATCTATCGCACTTCGCGATCATGGACATCAAGGGTTCAGATACAGAACGCATGTTGGAGTATCTTTCCGTGGCGAAGGTTGGCGGCAACACCCCTGAAGGGCGAATCATCTATACTAATTTCCTGGACGAGGATGGTGGTGTCCATGCAGACCTGACCATCTCCCGCTTAGGCGCAGATCGTTATCGGGTAGTTACCGGTGGCGCCGATGGCAACCGGGACTGGGTGAACTTGCGCAATTATCGGGACGATCTGGGACTGGAAGCAGACATCAACATTCGGACCCACGATATAGCAACTTTAGGGTTATGGGGACCTCGGGCAAAAGATGCCCTGGGCCATTTTATTGATCCCAGTGAAATCAGCATCGAGAATTTTCCCTTTGTTACAGCAAAATACCTGACCCTCAATTTATCTGGCGGAAAAACGATCGATGTCTGGGCAGCACGCATTTCCTACGTCGGGGAGAGCGGCTGGGAAATCTATTTGAACAATGACAGTGAAGAGGGCCTAGCACTTTATGACTCTCTACTTGAGGTTGGAGTTGTGCCAGTTGGTATCGAAACTTACGCCAACAGTCGACGCCTTGAAAAGAGCTTTCGACTTCAAGGTGCAGATCTAGAGACCGAATATAATGCTTGTGAATCGGCTGTTGAAAGGCCTCAGGTCAAAGCAGCGGACTTCCATGGCAAAGCAGCGCACCTTGCTCATCGAGAAGAAGAGCCTAGTGCAATTCTATGCACCATGACGCTGGATAACCTAAATGTGTCGGGTACCGGTTCGCGCTATCCGGTCGGCATCTCACCAATCATTGATGCTGATACAGGCGAAGTGCCGGTAGATAGCAAAGGCCGCAGGTCCTATAGCACCAGCATGTCGTACTGCCCATCAATCAAAAAACACGTAGTCATGGGTTACCTGCCTAAAAACATCGCTATACCAGGGAAGTCACTGTCGCTGGAGTACTTTAACGAAAACGGTGATGGCATTTATCCCATGACCGTTCAGATAGTTGGCAAGGGATCTCTCTATGATCCTAATAATGAAAGGGTTCGTTCTTAACTAATTACAATATAAAAGGGGAAAATAACAATGACTCATCCAAATCATCCTAGTGTCGATCAAAGCGATCGAGTAGTACCTTATAATCTTAGACAGAGCGGTCGCACGCCGGTCGAACTACTGATTTCAACGCGAGTTAGAAAGTCGCCCTTTTGGCATTTATCTATTGAAGCGGGTTGCTGGAGGGCAACGACCTACAACCGTATCTATCATCCCAGGGGGTATGTTAAACCTGAAGACGGCGGGATGATGGCCGAATACGATGCGTTGGTTAATCGAGTCACCATGTGGAACGTTGCTGTCGAAAGACAAATCCGAGTCAAGGGCCCCGATGCAGAGGCTTTTGTGAATTACGTGATTACTCGCGACGCAACAAAAATAAAGCCCGGCAATGGTAAATACACAATTTTGTGTAACGATAAAGGTGGGGTACTTAATGATCCCGTCTTGTTGAGGCTAACCGAAGACGAATTTTGGTTTTCCATTTCTGACAGCGATCTTATGCTCTGGCTTCAGGGCGTCAACGTCGGCAAAAAATATAATGTCTTCATTGACGAAATCGATGTTTGCCCTCTGCAAATCCAGGGCCCTCTCTCCGAAAACCTCATGGCTAAGCTTGCGGGTGAAGCCGTTAGGGACATCCCTTACTATGGTCTCATGGAAACCAAAATCGAAGGCGTAGACATAGTGATCAGCCAAACCGGGTTTACTGGCGAAAAGGGTTACGAAATTTACGTGCGTGACGCGCATCAAAATGCTGAGATCGTCTGGAACTCGGTCCTTGAGGCCGGCGAGGAATTTGGTCTACAGGTCGTCGCGCCTGCTCATCACCGGCGAATCGCCGCCGGTATTTTATCCTGGGGCCAAGACATGGACTTCGAAACGTCTCCCTTTCAGGTTAATTTGAGTTATCAGGTACCACGAAACAAACAAGCTGATTACATCGGCAAAGAGGAACTCGAACGACAACGCGCAATAATCGATGGAGGAGATTTCCCATTCAAAATGCGAATGGTTGGTTTGATTTTTGGCGGGAAACAAATCACCGACTATGCTCCGGATTTCTGGCTGATCGCAGATGCGGATGGGAACGACATGGGTTACATCACCTCTCCTTGGTGGTCTCCGGAACTAAACACGAACATCGCATTAGGTTGGGTGCCAACGACTTCATCGGAGACCGGAACCAAACTACAGGTCAGGCTACCCGATGAATACTCAGAATCATCTGGAGTCCCAGCCGAAGGTGAAATCGTCGATGTGCCGTTTAGGGAGTCTGTTAATCCCAACATTCGAGAAGTCGCAAAGGCAAAGGGACTCGATTACGCGGAGTAAAAAGAGCCGTGAGGTCGGTTCAAATTCGGATCGACCTCATTTTTGTTAACTCAAGATCATTAGGCTTTATAAGGTCTGATCCAAGTCCATCCAATAAAGGTTTTAGATATTTTGCATATGGCTTCCATCTACCCATTCCAGACTTATTTATTGGTTTTCTTACCTGTTCTGAGCTTGCTGTTCTAACAGACCTATCAGTTTCATAAAAAGTGATACAAGAGTCCTCAAAAGGTAACTCCAGAAATTCTAGCATTTTTGTAACTTGACCTTCTAGATCATCAATTATGTCCTCGTTATTAACTCTCAATATTTTATTTGGTAGAACCTCATCCCAATGATTCATCAACTTAACATAACTGTTATAGTAGCTTCCTGCTTCAGCTAATCCATATGTAAATTCTTGTCCTTGGGCAAATAACTGTTTAAACATACTAAAGCAACAATCCAAAGGATATCTTCTTGCATCAATAATTTTTGCATTTGGCATGATCAAGTGAATTAATCCAATATGACGAAAATTATTAGGCATTTTATCAGTAAATCTTGGTGCATCTTTTCTATGCATTCTTGTATCATCTATAAACATTTTTCCCATTTCTATCCTTTTTTCAAGTGATAAAGTTTTCATGCTTTTAGGGTAATTACCCTCCTTACCATAAATATCATCGCCTCTAAGACTTTGTGCCATAGACAGAATATTTGGAAGCTCAAGCGTTCCATCAATCATTGAATGAGAAGCCAAAATTTGTTCAATTAACGTTGAGCCCGACCTTGGTAGACCCAGAATAAATATTGGATCTTTTGTTTCATATCCACCATTACCATGTTTTTCAAAGAATGGTTCATTGCATACATCGATTTGAGCCTGCAACTCTCTATCCATTCGCTCAACCGTATATTTACTTTGCTTATTTTTAATCTTATTTCCACAATCGAGATGAAAAAAAGCTTCATCATATTCGCCTACTACTTCACACCCCTGAGCTAATGCAAAGTGAAAATAGGCTTTATCTTTTAATGTTAGATCAACTCTTTTGAGCTGCTGCCTCATAATATTTAATTCATTTTTAGTGAAAGTGTATGTTTTTAAGTTAGATAATGAAAAAAAAGCTTCACCATGATCTTGTTTAACTTTATATGCAGATTGATAACTTTTAATTGCTTGATCTGTCTTACCTAAGGTTTTTTGTGCATGACCTTTAGATGTAAGAACACTAAAATTGTACGGATTCTTTTGAAGGATATCATCAAATAAATTAATTGCTCCATTATGATCACCGTTTTGCATAATTTCACTTGCTTTTTGAGCTTGATATGAAAGATTTTCAGGGAATTTCTCACACAATATATTTACTTGTTCCATAGTCTTTGCAAATTTTTGTTTTTTTCGAAGAATCATTGCATATTTCATTCTAAGCTCCCCATCATTGGGGTTAAATTTAACTGCACTTTCAAGTAAAAATTCAGCATCATCAAAATACCCCAATCGATCAGCAATTTGTGCTAACAATGACATTGCGAATGTATTGGTTGGATTCTTTTTAAGAAATTCTCTACATTTTTCTTCTGCAATACCTAATTTTCCTTCGTTAAGAATCTGGCTTATGTAAAGTAAAATACTTGGAATAGATTGAAGAGTGTTCATTTGCATGAATGCATGATCAGCAGCAGGTTTATTCTTATTTCTTTGAAAGTAATCAAATAAGGCTTTCCAAGATGACAATAAAGCAGGATTTAATTCGCAGGCCTGTCTGTAATGTGCAATTGCATTTTCTCCATTACCAATATCTCTATTCAGATGACCTAACTCTTGGTAGGCTCTCCCCATGTCAGGAGCTTTACTTAACAAACTCTCAATATATTTTTTTGAATCATCATAATTTTTTAAATACCTTGAGCAAACTGCAGCTAAATATAGGCTATCAATATGGTTTGGATCTTTTGCAAGATTTGATTCTAATAAACTAAGTGCTTCAACAAATCTACTAGCTTTTACTGCTTCAGTAGCTCTCGATATGTCTAATTTATTTTGTGTCATTTATTATGTTAATGAAAAAAATAGTAATTTTTCTTATGCAATTAAAAAGGGAGCCTAAACTCCCTTCTTAAAGTCATGAGATTTTATGGATTCAGTAGCTTTTGACAGATCAAAAGATGAATCCATAAATCATGAGAGGCTAAAAGATCTTTTTATACCTAATTCCAATGGTCATAGGTCTTATGTAACTTATACGCTGCCTATCAAAAACAAAAGTATTACTAATTGAAGCTCTTTTGTCGGTAACATTATCAATATAAAGTTCTGCGTTCCAATCATCGTTACTTATACCAACTCTTAAATCTAGTACCTTGTAGCTATCTTGTTTCGCTTTATTCATTTCCATAATATCTGAATAACTCTCATCTGAGAAGGTGAACTGAACAAGTATATGCGACATCATCCCATTA
>ERZ813253.162-NODE-162-length-26573-cov-4.902065_pt1 | contig 26573 bp, 22 predicted proteins | sample MGYA00520893_ERZ813253 | MGnify/ENA primary metagenome ERZ813253 (study PRJEB31669, sample SAMD00080414) | marine metagenome | biome: oceanic hadal pelagic zone biome; feature: marine hadalpelagic zone; material: sea water | place: Pacific Ocean:Izu-Bonin Trench...
CCCATATTCAGTATTAACCTATAGTTTTGTTTTCAAAAAGGGCGCCAAGGCGCCCTTTTTATTGTCTTCTTTGGTTGTTTCAAATACACTACATATCGGATCTGTCTTTAATTATCAGCTTCATGATGGCCGGCATTAAAAAAAAGTCTGCCAAGAGGGCAACTAAAATTGCACTTGCCGTCAACACGCCAAAATCAAACATGTTGTTCATCTGAGAGAATGTAAGAACCAAAAACCCAAGAGCAAGCACTATTGATGTCAGCATGATTGCCCTTCCTGTTCCCATCAAGGTCAATCTGACTGCCTTGTCAACGTCATTATACTGAAGCTCATAGCGCCGGAAATTGTGCATAAAGTGGACCGTGTCATCAACAGCTAGTCCTAGCGCTATTGCTCCAATTAACAAAGTAAACATGTCTAGCGGCATATCAAAAACTCTCATGATCATCGCAATAAAAAGAATCGGCAAGACATTTGGTATCATGCTAATCAGTCCAATTTTAAGATTGCCCACCAGCAAAATCATCAGCACTGTAATGAAACTAAAAGCCAATAAATAACTGAATGCACTACTATAGATTGCCTTCTCAAAAACTACTGTCATAAGTGTACCTATGCCGGTGAAGGTCACTTTTGCAAGCCCCTCAAATTCTTTGTCAAGATAAACTTGGGCATCTTGGATAAACGCTCTTGTTTCAAGCGTGTCAACCCAGGGCATTTTCAAGATTAGTCGTGCCTTTGAATAATCACCATCAATCAAGTCGTCCAAGTCATTGCTGCCACTGCTGGCAAAAAGAACAAACTCCTGTGCGATGAGAACGCTGTCGCTTGGGACAACATAATACTCATCGCGGTTTTCGTTAAGCGCTCTATTGGTTTCTTTGATAATGCTGACAACACTAATAACCTTGCCAATAATCACGTTGCCGGTTGCAATCTCGTTAATGCTTGTCGAGATATTATCAATTGTCTGCAACACTTTGGGGTTGTACAGCCCATTGGTCGTCTCGGTGTTTATGATGACTTCAATTGTTACAGAACCCTTAAGCGAATCGTCAACCGTCTCCGTGGCAATACGGGCAAAATTATCATCGGGCAGCCAGTGGAGCGGAAAGTGGGAAAATCTTAGTTGTGCGGCGAAAAACACAGCAACCGTGATCAGCACCGCACTGACAATAACAACGCCTTTGGCCTTGCTGGTTGCAAACCTGCTGATTGTAAGCAAACTCTTGTCCATCAGTGTGTGACCAGTGTGGCTTGTCGCTGGTGGGTGATGTTTAATATTACCAAGGGCAATAAGTGCCGGCAAAAGAACAAGTGTGAAAAACAGGCCGATCAGTACACCGGCACTGGCAAATCGACCAAGGTCAGCCACCGGCGCAACGCCCGAAAATGAAAACGACCAGAGGCCAACTGCTGTGGTCACCGATGTCATTACTATTGCAAGGCCCGAATGCCCCATCGCATATCGAAGCGATGTTTTTTTATTCGCAGAGCTGTCAAAATCCTTATAAAAAATAGCCAATAAATGGATGGAGGCGCCTGTAACCACCGCCAACAAAAAGGTTGGCATAATTTGTGTGACCATCGTAAAAGGTACAGAAAAGGCGGCCATTAATGACAATGTCGAGAGCAGTGTTAGGACAACACAGAAAAGCGGCAAAAGCACGCCGGAAATTCGTCTAAACAGCGCAAACAACACCACAATAATCATCACTATCATTAGGCTGATAAACAACACGGAATCGCTTGTCATTGCCTGCTTGAAGATACCCGCTATCGCCGCAGAGCCCGTTAGATATATTTTGAAATCATCAGCCTCAAAACGCTTGATTATCTGTTGTGCTTTAGCAATAATTTCATCATTTTCAGCATCACTTAAGTACGCCCTTGGAGTGCCATTAATCTTAATCTCAGGCTCAAAATCAAATTCGCCTGAAAAGTCGGCATCAAAATCAAATTCTTCGCTTGCACTGTCGTTTTGTTCGCCTGTATAGTTATTGGTATCAACTGTGATAACGGTGAGTGTGTAATCCTCGCTGTAAAGTAAATTGTCATACAAGCTGTTTGCTGTTGCCCTTGCCTTTAGTTCATTCAACTCTTGTTGGTTGCTAGGCAAAAACTCAACCATTGACTCAACAACAAGCGCGCCGTCATCACCATAGGTGTTTCTTGCATTAAGCAGTGAGTTAATGGCCTGTATATGAGGTAACTCTTCCTCAAGCGCCTTATGCAAAGCATCTAGCTTTTGCAAAAAATCAATATCAAAAATATTATTTGCTTGAACCGCTAAAATGAGTTTTTCGTCTCGACCAAACTGATCTCGAAAGGCGTTATAGTCAATGCGCATCTGGTCCGACTTATGCAAAAGCCCTTCTGTCGAAGTGTCTATGGTCAGACTCGGCAATTGCGAAACCAATACAACAACAGCAACAAGCGTTAAAAACAGTGTTTTTTTAGAATGCTCAAAAACCCAGTCAGAAAAATCTTCGAATTTTTCCTCGGTTCGGTTTCTCCAATTCATCGGTGTTTTTACTTAGTTAAGTTTGTAAGATGAAATTTGTGGCTGTTACGCTGCGGCCAACAAAGTTCCTTGAATGGCAATTATACGCACAACAGCTCAGAAAATAGGCTCAGCCGAGAAACTGTTAAAAGTTAATTTTGCACCAATTTTGTATCATCACACAAGTTGTCTGTAAGCTTTCTGATTTTTCCTTTCCACGAGCTATAACCGCGTTCCATTGCAAAAACAAACCTGAGTCAGTGAGGGGCAGACAAACCAGCTCTCCTGTTGCCAAATAAGGCTCTACTGCCCAGCGACTCAAAATTGACAAGCCAAGGCCTGCGCGCACCATTTCTATCACCGCCTCCGTTAGCCCTGCGCGAATGTATTTTGACGGTCGGCATCCTGCTGGACGCCATAGCAACTCCTGCTCAAATCCTGTTTCCGCAACAACAGAGTAGGTAATAAAAGGGTCGGCCAAAAAATCTATTGCTTCTAAATACTCGTGCACCGCCAAAGGGTGTCCTGCAGGACAAATAGCCACAAGCTCGTCAACAAACAAGGGGAATAAATCCAAAGACTTGGAGCGAGGTGTGCCTGCAGAAATGCCCAACTCAACATCACCATCGATCACACTTCGTATTGGTGTCTTTGAGGTGTCTACAACAAATTCAAAATGAAGTTTTGGTTTATTCTCTTGTAGTTTTTTAAGAATTTTCGGTAGCCATCGATAACAGCTGTACGCATAGGTGCCAATACGAAGGACCTCCATGGGTTCCGACTCGTCTCGATTAAGTAAAGTTGTTTCAACAAGGTTGGCGTCCTTGAGAATGGTTTCGGCGGTGTCTGCAAGAAATTCCCCTGCTGCAGTTAGGCTTAACTTACGCCCCGTTCTGGCGAATAGTTTGCGCCCCAAGCGGCGCTCTGCCTCGGCAACTTGGTGACTCAAAGCGGGTTGCGTTAAGTTCATCGATATCGCTGCAGCTGACACGCTACCGTGCGTACGTATCGCAAGAATGGTTCGATAGTGGCTAAACTGTAGTCGAATCATATATTAGATTTATTTATATAAAAGCAAAATATTATTAATTATACATATATGTTGTGCCATCCTATAATGAAGACCATAATCGAAGGGCATTCACATGAGACGAGGACGATCAAAGGAAAAGAGAAAAGTAGAGAGCTATCGTCAGGCGCCCTATCGCCAGATAAAGAACCCTTATCAGCCGATGTCTATTTTTTCCGATGACGAGATCGACTCTATCCACCAAGCATCGCTCAAAGTATTGCGAGATACTGGTATGGACATCCAGTCGCCACGGGCAGTGGAGATATTGAGACAAGCTGGGGCAGATGTTGACTTTGATGGTTGTCGAGTTAGGTTTGATCCAGATTTCATTATGGGGAAAATTGCCACCACACCAAGCTCGTTCACCCTTTATGGTAGAACCTTAGAAAGGAATTTGTCGATTGGTGGAAAAAACATGATTTTTTCGCTTGTCTCAAGCGCACCCAATGTTTCAGACCTTGATAGGGGTCGCATTTCAGGAAACTATGAAGATTACTGCAACTTGATTCGTCTTGGCGAGCATATAAATGCAGTTCATGCCCACGGCGGATACCCTGTTGAGCCTTGTGATGTCGATGTTAGTGTTCGTCATTTAATTGCAATCTCCGCAGCCACCAGGCTTTCCACAAAACCGATGTTTGGCTACGCAATTGGCAGTGAGCGAATGTTGGATGCTATCGAAATTGTACGAATTAGTCGCGGCATAGACGAAGCAACGCTTTTGAAAGAGCCATCAATAAGCACTGTGGTCAATTCAAACTCGCCCCTGGTATATGACAAAGCCCTTTTAGAGGGCGCAATTGAAATGGCACAAAGAAACCAGCCCGTCATTTACACCCCATTCACCTTGTCTGGCGCAATGGCGCCAATTACAATTGCCGGCGCATTAGTACAACAAAACGCCGAAGCGCTGGCTGGACTCGCTTTTCACCAGTGTGTTAATCTTGGCGCACCAGCTCTTTATGGTAGCTTTACTTCGAATGTAGATATGAAATCCGGCGCGCCAGCATTTGGTACGCCTGAATATACCCAAGCAACCATTGCTTCAGGTCAGTTGGCTCGCAAATACAATATTCCACTAAGGGCTTCTAATGCAAACGCGTCAAACGCGCCTGATGAGCAGTCGGTCTACGAATCGCAAATGTCGTTATGGGCGTGCTTATTAGGGCAGGTGAACTGGGTAAAACACGGCTTTGGCTGGATAGAAGGTGGCCTCTGCGCCTCCTATGAAAAAGTGATTCTTGATGCTGAGATGGTTCAAATGATGGTGGCCTTTATGCAGCCTGCCAAAGTTAACGAATCAACACTCGCGGTTGAAACAATAGCTGAAGTTGGGCCTGCCAATCATTTCTTCGGCGCGGCGCAAACAATGGAAAACTACGAGACTGCTTTTTATAGCCCGCTACTGTCTGATTGGCGTAACTTTGAAACTTGGCGTGACTCGGGAAGTGAAACCGCATCGCAACGTGCCAACAAAATTTGGAAACAGATGCTGATTGACTACGAGGAACCAAAGCTTGAGGCAAGCATAGGTGACGAACTTAGCGCCTTTGTCGACAAACGTATCGCTGAAGGTGGTGCCGCGCCACTTTAAGCGCTAGATTATTATGAGTTGATAAAGCACAATTCGCCATTTTCTATTATACCTGAAAATTGAAAAATCAACCCGACCCAAAGTAATACAGGTCTCAAGCCTGACGGCTCTGTATATGACAATAATCGCGTAGAAATTATCCCGACTAGACTGGCCTTTGCCGAATGGGCAGCAGCAATTGAGGCACCGCATTTAACAACAATGTGTGAATTTCGCCTAAAGCGACTGTCTGACGAATTGTCTAAACGAGACTTAGTGGGCCATTATTCTGTTTGACCCGCTTAATATTCGCTACACAACAGACGGGGCCAATATGCAGCTGTAGACAACTCATAACACTGCTAGGGCGTGCTTTATCTAGACAGAGGGTTTGTTGTGCTGTGGGATTTTCATCGCTGCGACCACATATCAGCTCATTTGCCGCTGGTTAAAAAGCTAGGAACCAGTGCTTCATTTTTCTATTTCGAATCTGGCAATCGTGTTGATGAGCATGCAGCTAAATTTACCAAGACAGTGGGTGATTTAATGCCACAGCAAGCGGGCGGCAACCATCGACTTGCGGTTGACAAAATTGGGTTGACTGGTGCAAGAGCGCTGGAAAAGTTGGGTGTTGAAATACACGACGGCCAAGAAGTGTGTGAATTGGCACGAGTCATCAAAGGGCCTGACGAAATTAAAGCAATGCGATGCGCAATGCATTCATGTGAAGCTTCCATCACTGCAATGCGGAAGGTGCTTTATGCTGGTCAATCCGAAAACGATATTTGGTCGGTCCTTCATGCAGAAAACGTTCGCCGCGGCGGCGAGTGGATTAAAACCAGAATTCTTAACTCAGGTCCACGTACCAACCCATGGTTTAAACAATCAGGACCGCGAATAATTCAGAACGGAGAATCACTTGCGTTTGGCACTGACTTAATCGGTGTCTATGGCGTGTGTGTTGATATCTCCAGAACCTGGATTTGCGGAAACCACGCTCCGACTGACAAACAAAAACACCTCTATCGCGGTTGCCTACGACCATATTACGGCCAATGCCGAAATGCTCAAACCGGGAACAAGATTTATTGAGCTCACTAAAAACGGCCGCCGCCTCCCCAAAGAGTTCTGTCAACAGCGCTATGGTGTAATGTTCCATAGGGTTGGTTTGTGTGATGAGTATCCAAGTATTCGCTATCCCGAAGATTTTAGCTTATGGGTATGACGGCGTCCCAAAGCCCAGCATGATTGTTGTGTGTTGAGGCCTACATTGGGATTGTTGGCGGTAAGGACGGCGTTAAACTGGAAGATCAGCTTTTGGTAACTGAAGACAGTTACGAAAATCTGACAAACTATCTGTTTGAGTAAAGACTTCTATATTGACAAAGGCTATAGCCGCTCGATATCAGCTTCGCTGGCCGTATTGTCTTTGTCGTTGTTTTTCACAGCGCGCCAAGTGACAAACAGGCCGCTGAAGACAATAATCCCAAGGCCTGTTAAAGCTTCTGCTGTTGGTAAAAAACCAAAAACAAAGTAGCTCAAAATAATGGCAACCACGATTTCGAAGTAATTAAAAGAACTGATTTCAGAAGCGCTTGCGTGCTCAAAAGCCTTAATAATCATAAAATGGGCGATTGCTGCAACCAACCCCATTGCCGCCATCATCAGTAGTGCAAACAAGTTTGGCGTCACCCATACTGCAAGAACCATAAAACTCAACACAATTGTGCCTACGACAGCCGTGTAAAAAAGAGTCAGCAGAGGTGGCGCACTGAAGCTCAGTTTTCTTGTTGTTACAATATAGATTGCGTAGCAAAAACCCGCGCCAAGCGCGTACATCAAACTTGGTTTGAACTGCTCCGTGTCTGGTTGCAGCACAACCACCACACCAATAAAACCAACAACAACGCCCGCACCGATTAGCATATCAAACTTTTCGCCCAACACAAAGGGCGCAAGCGTCGCCACAACCAAGGGTGAGATGAAAAGCAGAGTGAGTGCGTTAGGTATTGGGTTGGTTTTAATGGCAATAAAAAACAGTAGGGTAGCAAAGGTGAGCATCAAGCTTCTTAGCAGGTGAAAACCCAACTTATCTGGCTTTCGCCACCATTTTAAATTTTGTAGGGTCAAAATAGGCAATAGCCATAGTGTATGAAAGACAAACCTTGCCCAGGCAACCTGAACGGGCGGATAATCTTCGCTAAGCAATTTTGCCAGTACGTCCAATACCGGTACAACAGTCATGGCTCCGAGCATAAATGCAATGCCTAGTAATAACTGTTTGTTGTTGGTATTCACGGCTCAGGCTTTGTTAAACTGAAGTGATTGTACAATAAGCCACACTCAGAACGTTGTTTGTTTTTATAGGTGGTGCCCAAGGAGAGATTCGAACTCTCACAGCTCGCGCTACAGCCCCCTCAAGGCTGCGTGTCTACCAGTTCCACCACTTGGGCTTAAACATTAATTGCTTGGTATGTCGCTGGTTAGCAGTCCACCCCCAACCGTAGTCACCTCGCTCATAATGCTTTGTTGACCTGACGGTGAAACCGTTGTTTCACTAGTAGCCAGATAAGCAAGAAAAATACTGGTGATAAAGAAACCAATGGCCAAGCCGGCTGTGAGTTTATACAAGAACGAATGTGCGCCTCTTGCGCCAAACACTGCGCCCGCGGCACCAGAGCCGAATGCTGCGCCCGCATCTGCGCCTTTACCATGTTGTATTAGAATGATACTAACAAGGCCCAAGGCCAATATCACATGAATAATTAAAACAACTTGAAATGACATACCTTAACCCACCTTACATATTTGTAAAAAATCTTCTGCCTTTAAAGAGGCGCCCCCAATCAGACCACCATCGATATCTTCACACGCAATCAGCTCATTGGCGTTGTTCACATTCATACTGCCGCCGTACAAAATAGCCGTCATGTCAGCAATACCATCATGATGAGTGGCCAAAAGTTGGCGAATAAAGGCATGTACTGCTTGTGCCTGCTCTGGCGTTGCAGTCACACCGGTGCCAATTGCCCAAACAGGTTCATAGGCAATAACAATTCTAAGAAAAGCATCAATTCCAAGCAGCTCAATAACGGCATTAATTTGTTCGCTGACCACCGCCTCTGTTTCGCTTGCTTCTCTTTGCTCTAGCGTTTCACCAACACAAAACAACGGTATCAAGCCATTATCAAGCGCGGCTTTTACTTTTTCGGCAACAAGTGTACTGTCTTCGCCATAGAGGTTTCTGCGCTCAGAGTGGCCAACAATCACGTATTGTGCGCCAAAATCTTTAATCATCTCTGCACTCACCTCGCCAGTAAAAGCGCCGGCGACGTTTATATTCAAAGATTGGGCACCTAATTTAAGTTGGCTGTGTGTAATTAAGGCCTCCACTTGCGAAAGATAAGGGAAGGGCGCACAAACAACCACCTCCGACTTAACGTCGTCCATACCTGAAAGAATACCCATAATAAGGGTTTTGACAGTTTCCTTGCTTGCATTCATTTTCCAGTTGCCCGCTACAATCGTTTTTCGCATAGCTTCTTGTGGAAGATAAAAGAGCGCAATGTTACGCTAATGTGGCATAAAAAGCAATTGTGGTGGTGTTTTAGTAGCAAGACTTAGAGCCAAAATAAAGCGCCAAAGAAACCAATAAAATACCCACAGAAAAATACACCAGATCCAGCGTCTCCTCAAAGTTCATTGACAAAGAAATTTCGAAAAAAGTGACCACCAGAACCATCCAAATAACCTTCACTAATTTGGACTTGAGGTCGTCCCATGCTATTAATCACCAACACTTTTAAGGATTTGCTGCTTTTCTTGGCGCCATCAATGTCGCTGATAAAAAACTCATACAGGCTGAGAGAGTAGCATAGATGACACCACAGCCCCCAAAACCACATAACGGGTTCCCCACAACAAACCCTCAAAATATTTTTCGATGAAACGCACCAATCAACTCTTTATTACAATAGGTATCATTAGTATATCATTTTCACTTTTGGATTCACCGCCTTATGTCTCAAACTTGGACCCGTTGTTTAGAATCTCTTAAAAAAACCCTACCACTAAAGGAGTTTAGTCTATGGATTCAACCCCTAAGTGCTACTGAAGATGGTACCACACTGACACTACTTGCGCCCAATACGTCCGTTCTAAAACAAATCAACAGTCATTTAAAACAAGAAATTGTACGAACAATTAAAGACGAAGACGGCTCTCTAATTATAAAAATTCTACTTTCAGACGCCATCAAGTCGCCAGGCGGACAAGTAAAGCAACATACAACGCCACTGTTCTCTGAATATACTTTTGACAACCTAGTACTGGGAAACGCCAATCAGATTGCCTCAGCCGCCTGCAGGCAAATTGCAGAAAACATCAACTCTTCACCCTACAACCCTTTTGTTATTTACGGCGAATCCGGACTTGGGAAAACACACCTAATGCAAGCCGCCGGGCATTTGGCGCTTGAAAAAAATCCGCGCACTAAAATTATTTATGTGCCGTTAATGAACTTTGTTAGAAACATCACTACCAGCCTTCGTCACAACACCATTGAAAAGGTTAAGCTGTTTTACCAGTCTGCTGACCTGTTGTTGGTTGACGACATCCACCTTATCGCCGGAAAAGATAAATCCCAAGAAGAATTCTTTCATATTTTCAACTTTCTTTTTAGCACCAAGAGGCAAATTATTTTCACTTGTGACCAGCCCCCCAAAAACATCAAACACCTTGAGAATCGACTTAAGACGCGCTTCTCTCAAGGCCTAAACCTACAGCTTACAGCCCCAGAGCTAGAAATGCGTGCGGCTATTTTGTTGAAGAAATCGCAAAACCCCCAAGTTTCGCTTTCACTCAATGAAGATATTGCGCTATTTATCGCTAGCCACGTGACCTCCAATGTTCGCGACCTAGAGGGTGCCCTGCTAAAACTCAAAGCCTTTGTTGATTTTTCTAAAATTGACCACTCTTTAATCTCTAAAGAGGTGGTAGAAAGCGCTTTGGGTGACCTGATTAGTCCAAAAAAACTCTTGATTGAAATCAATGAAATACAAAAAACAGTGAGTAAATACTACGGCATTACCCTGTCGGATATGATTTCCAACTCGCGCAAACAACACTTGGTTAGGGCGAGACAAATGGCCATCTACATGTGCCACAACTTAACCAACCTCTCACTCTCAAAAATTGGCCAAAACTTTGGCAATCGAGACCACTCCACAGTGCTTTACTCTTGTGAAAAACTAAAGAAAATGATGGCAAGCAATAACGACATACAAAATGATTTTGACAACCTTAAAATCAAGCTTACTAACTTATAAACAAGATAAAACAAACTGCCCTGTTGATAACTTACAAAACAACTTATAATAAACATACTTTACCAACAAGTTAAAAACTTAAAGGCAAAAATACCAACAAGTTACACACACGACAAGGGTTTGCTGTTTATATAAAAACAACACTCATCAACAGAAAAACAGGTTGCTAATAATAACAATAATTTTTTAATTAAACCGCTTATGAACACCGAACTCAGTGTAGAAGAATTACTAGACCCATTGCAAACGGTTATTGGTGTAGTTGAGAAAAAGCAAACATTACCTATTTTGTCTCACGTGTTAATCCAACTCAAAGATAAGACACTAACACTAACCACAACCGACATGGAGTTGGAAATCAGCGTTTCAAAAAAAATAGAGAGTGATGCAGAGGTAGACTTTACAATTTACGCAAAAGATTTAATTGACATTGTTAGAAAACTACCAGAGAAAACCAAAATCCAATTTAAAATCGAAGAAACAAAAATTTACCTCAATGCCAACAACAACACATTTGAGCTAAACACCTTTGATCACCAAGATTTTCCTACTCTGCCAAAAACACAAAATACCAGCATCATTAAGGTTAAACAAGACGATCTTAAAGCCTTAATTGAAAATACAAGTTTTTCAATGGGTAATCAGGATATTCGTGCTTATTTAAATGGTCTTTATTTTGAGCTCAACAAAGACTCATTAATCGTTGTTGCAACCGATGGCCATCGCCTATCTATCGGTGAGGTTAAACAAAGTAACAAACTTGAGGAAAAAAGAACGGTCATCCTACCTAGAAAAGCAGTGATTGAATTAACAAAATTACTTAATAAAAGCAATCAGAAAACAGCTGAAATCCATCTTTCAGACAATTATTTTTCACTCGTAGATACCAATACAAAAATCATAAGTCGCTTGATTGATGGAAACTTTCCCAACTACAAACAAGTCATTCCAACCGATTTTAGCAATACTGTTACTATCAATAGAATGGATTTTTTATCTAGTCTACAACAAGCCTCAATTTTTGTTGAAGAGCGCACAAAAGGTGTCAAACTTGTTTTTAGAGAAGGTAAACTCAATATTTTTTCCCACTCTGAACGCGGTCAGGCAAAAACCCAGTTAGATGTAAAAAACCAAGAAAAAGAAATTGAAATTGCTTTTAACATTCACTATTTAATCTCCATTCTTGAAAAACTAACCTCAACCGAGATAAGCATGGTTGTCCCTGGGGGTGAAAATCAATCCTGCATGATCAGCGCACTTGAGAATGAAAATTACCAGTATGTTGTCATGCCGATGCGTATATAGGTTTCATGTTTATCAATCATGGCAATTATTGAGAAACTTCATGTACACAGGTTTCGTAATTTATCCAATCAGTATCTAGAACCCAATAAAAACATCAATCTTCTTTTGGGTAAAAATGCCCAAGGAAAAACCAACTTTATTGAAGCGCTATATTACCTAGGACACAACCGCTCATTCAAAACCAAAAAAATAAAAGACATCATACCTTTTGACAGTAGTTTGTTGCAAGTCGGGGCCATTATCGACAATGTTAGGGTTTTATTAAAAAAAACAAACAACAGGTCTGAGATAACAATAAATAAACAAAAGGCGCAAAACAACAGCCAGCTAAGTCAACTTCTACCCACCCAAATAATTTCTCCCGATCGAGGTTTTGTTGTTGGTGGCACACCAAAACTTAAAAGATCTTATCTTGACTGGGGGGTGTTTCACATAAAGCCCAATTTATTAACAACTTATAAATCCTACAACAAAACACTTAAAAACATCAACATGTTGCTTGTAAAAAACAACACACAAGAGCTTGAGTATTGGATGGCAAAACTTGCTCATTTGTCGCTTGATATTTCAAAGGCAAGACTTGAATACATACAATCCTTAAACAACACCATTGATGAAACACACAAGAGTGACAAGGTTGATTTTTTTCAACAAATTGGCGATTTATCAATGAATTTTCAAAACGGCTGGGCAAAAGGGGTTGATCCGTTGAGTTATGACAGTGTGTTTGGATATTTATCGACAAACATCCAAAGCTTTGTTCGACTTAAGCATTTGGGTTGTGGTCCGCATAAAGCAAATATCGAATATTCATTGAATAATAAAACCGAAAACCACCTTTCCCGAGGAGAGCAAAAAACCTTGTCGTTGGTTTATTGGATGGTTCAAGTGTTGTTATTGGTCGAAAAAAACATTAACCCGGTAGTTCTCATTGATGATATTTCATCAGAGTTAGACCAACATAAAATAAACCAAACTTTGCAATTCTTATCGGCACTTGATGTGCAAATATTTATCACCGACATTGGCAACACGCCCCTAAGTTTTTCTCAGGAAAACATAAAAACATTTCAAATTAATAACGGAATTATTAGTCAACAATAAGGCTAAACACTGACGCAAACAGCAACAAAGAACCCTTAAAAAACAGGGATGGATTAACGACAAACCCCAGCCTCATGGTATAATCAATTTATTTTTATTGAGCCCCCATGGCAGAAGAATATCAGGCCTCAAGTATTAAGGTCTTAAAGGGTCTTGACGCGGTAAGAAAGCGCCCAGGCATGTACATAGGTGACACCGAGGACGGTACCGGTTTACACCATATGGTTTTCGAGGTTGTCGATAATTCAATTGACGAAGCCTTGGCTGGCCATTGCTCAAAAATTGTTATCACCATCCACGAGGATGATTCCATATCTGTAATAGACGATGGTCGCGGTATTCCGGTGGATATACACCCAGAAGAAGGGGTTTCTGCCGCCGAGGTGATTATGACCGTGCTTCATGCGGGTGGTAAATTTGATGACAACTCCTATAAGATTTCAGGCGGCCTGCACGGTGTGGGTGTTTCGGTTGTCAACGCTCTTTCTGAAAGTGTTCATTTAACCGTTTATAGGGCTGGAGAAGTACACGAGCAAATCTATACACTGGGTGTACCAAACGCGCCGATGGCTGTTACCGGAAAAACCGGAAAAACCGGTACAACAATCCACTTCAAACCCAGCAAAGAAATTTTTGCTGAAACCAAATTTAAATACGAGACACTTGCCAATCGTATTCGTGAATTATCATTCTTAAATTCCGGTATTCATATTGAAATTAAAGAGCTTAGTACGGGCCGCAAAGACGTGTTTGTTTATGAGGGTGGCATTACCGCGTTTGTCGAGTATTTGAATAAAGCAAAAAACGCCATACATAACGACATAATAACCATCAACACTGAAAAAGACAACATTATTGTCAATGTTGCATTGCAATGGAGCGACACCTATCAAGAGAGTATTTATTGCTTTACCAACAACATTCCTCAAAAGGACGGTGGCGCGCATTTGGTTGGTTTTAGAGCCGCCTTGACACGCACACTTAATGGTTTTATTGATAGTTCGGGAATGGCTAAAAAAGAAAAATCAACCATCACCGGTGAAGATACTCGAGAGGGACTAACCGCTATTGTTTCAATTAAAGTGCCAGACCCGAAGTTTTCATCACAAACCAAAGAAAAACTGGTCTCCTCAGAGGTGCGTGCACCTGTTGAGTCATCAGTGAATGAGAAATTGGGCGAGTACCTATTAGAGCATCCAAATGAGGCTAAAATAATCGTTGGTAAGATTCTGGACGCATCAAGAGCAAGAGACGCTGCGCGAAAAGCGCGAGAAATGACACGGCGCAAAGGCGCGCTGGATATTGCGGGATTGCCAGGAAAGTTAAGCGACTGTCAAACAAAAGATCCGGCTGAGTCCGAATTGTTCCTTGTAGAGGGTGACTCTGCGGGTGGCTCGGCAAAGCAAGGCAGAGACCGCCGTACACAGGCGATCTTGCCGCTTAAAGGTAAGATTCTTAATGTTGAAAAAGCAAGATTTGAGAAAATGCTTTCTTCGCAAGAGGTGGGCACCCTTATCACTGCGCTTGGTTGTGGCATAGGAAAAGACGAGTACAATATTGAAAAACTACGCTACCACAAAATTATCATCATGACCGATGCTGATGTTGATGGTGCACACATTAGAACCTTGTTGTTAACCTTCTTTTATCGCCACCTTCCAGAGTTGATTGAGAACGGTTATCTTTTTATCGCCCAGCCGCCACTTTATAAAATCAAAAAAGGCAAGCAAGAGCGCTACCTTAAGGACGATCAAGAGCTAAGCGACTACTTGTTGCAGGAGGCAATTAACGACGCCCAACTTTTTGTCAACAAAGATACGCCAGCAATCAGCGGTGTGGCACTCGAGTCAGCAGTTAATAAATATTACAAAGTGATGAATATCGTCGAAAGACTTGGGAAAAAATACAATATAACCCTACTAAGAGCGATTATCGGCATGACAAAAACAAAGGACCTGTCAAAAGACAAAGAGATGGAGGCTTGGTGTCAAACCTTGCAGGACAAGCTTAACGCAGCAGCTTCAATGTCTGAAACACACAGTGTTACATTTGAGAATAGCGAGGTTGTTTATTCTCAAGCCCTTTATGGTGTTGAGGTTGCAAACAACGTCTTGGGGTCGACTTTTTTCAACTCACAAGATGTCATGGCGATTCAGTCTTATTCTGAAGAGGTTGAAAGTATTCTAGATTCGACCTCATATGTGAAAAAAGGTAACAAAGAGGTGGGGGTTTCAAGTTTTGGCGAGGTGCTTAAGTTTTTGTTGGACGAGGCCAAAAAAGGCCAAAGCTTTCAGCGCTACAAAGGCCTTGGTGAAATGAATCCGGACCAACTTTGGGATACAACAATGAACCCAGAAAGTCGCATTATGTTGCGTGTCAAAATTGAGAGCGTGATTACTGCCGACGATGTGTTTTCAACCTTAATGGGTGACGAGGTTGAACCAAGGAGAAATTTTATCGAAGAAAACGCACTTAAGGTTGACAATCTAGACTTCTAACCCAACCCCCCAACCGGGCTTGAATATATTCACTACAGCTTGTGCTACCAAAGATTAGGGGTAACTGAACATAGGAAGTATTATGTCAAAAAAACACCCGGTTATTGCCATTACCGGCTCTTCGGGCGCAGGCACCTCCACCGTAAAAAACGCTTTTCGCCATATTTTTAGTCGTCTGAATGTCACTCCTATAATCATTGAAGGGGACAGTTTTCATCGTTACGATCGTGTTGAAATGAAGAGGGTTATGGCTAAAGAGGAGGCGAGGGGCAATAAATACTTTAGTCATTTTGGTCCCGAAGCAAACCATTTTGATAAAATCGAAAAAACATTTAAAGCCTATGGTGAAAAAGGCGCCTGTTGGCGTCGTTATTATCTCCACAACGAGGAAGAGGCGGAGCCATTTGGGCAAAAGCTGGGTTAATTTACCCCATGGTAAGAGGCGGGTGAAGACAGTGATTTGCTATTTTACGAAGGCCTTCACGGCGGCGTCAAATACGGCGATATTGACGTTTCGAAATACGTTGACTTGTTGATTGGTGTTGTGCCAGTGGTTAATCTAGAGTGGATTCAAAAAATTCACCGAGACAAGGAGAGGCGCGGCTATTCAGCCGAGGCGACGGTTGACACTATCCACAGAAGAATGTGGGACTATATTAACTACATTACGCCACAGTTTTCAAGAACAGACATAAACTTTCAGCGGGTGCCGATGGTTGATACATCAAACCCCTTTATTGCCAGAGATATACCAACGATCGATGAAAGTTTCGTTGTGGTTAGATTTAAAGATCATAAGTTTTGCGATTTTTTCTATTTGCAGGAGATGATTAAAGACTCGTTTATGTCCCGCCCCCCCAACACCTTGGTGGTGCCAGGTGGCAAAATGGGCTTTGTAATGGAGCTTATTCTGCGCGAACAGATTGCAAAAATGCTTGATAAATAAATTGCTTGTGGTGGCTATTATTTAACCACCACATTGACCAGTTTGTTTGGAACTACAATTACTTTTACAATGGTTCTCCCTTTGGTGAATTTGATTACGTTTTCTTCATTCAAGGACAGCGCTTTAATTGTTTGATTATCTGTACCCATTGGCGCCAGCAGTTTGGCCCTTAATTTTCCATTTACTTGTACCACAAGCTGCACCTCATCTTGAACAAGTGCAGACTCATCAACCTCAGGCCATAAAACATCAATCATGGCGTCATCATGGCCCAGGCAGTGCCACAGGTGATGTGAAAGGTGTGGGGTGATTGGATTGAGTGCTTTTAGCATGATCTCAATCGCCTCTTTTCGTACCGCCATACCCTGTTCTGACACATCGTCAAACCGCAATAGTTTGTTGTTAAGCTCCATCAGTGTGGCAATGGCTGTGTTGAAAGAATAGCGCCTACCAATATCGTCCCCCACTTTTTTCAGCGCTTGGTGTGTTTTTTGTCTAATATCTTTTTGGCTTTTATCAAGCAAGGCAACATCCAGCTTGGCTATAACTTGTGTTTCTGAGTCGCTGATAAAGTGGGCAACAAGACGATAAAACTTATTGACAAAACGGTGTGCCCCCTCTAGGCCAGAGTCGGACCACTCCAGGTCTTGTGTAGGTGGTGCTGCGAATAGAATAAATAAGCGCACCGTATCGGCACCGTATCTGGCAATCATTTCTTGTGGATCAACGGTGTTGCCTTTGGACTTACTCATCTTGGCGCCGTCTTTTAAAACCATTCCCTGGGTAAGTAGGTTGGTGAAAGGTTCGTCACTTTTAATCAGTCCTTCATCGCGCATCAGTTTGTTGAAAAATCTTGCATAAAGCAGGTGAAGAATAGCGTGTTCAACGCCGCCAACGTATTGGTCAACCGAAAGCCAATAATCGGCACGCTCATCCAGCATTACCTCTGTGTTATCAGTACAAGCGTAACGCGCATAGTACCAAGAAGATTCAAAAAATGTATCAAAGGTGTCGGTTTCTCGCTCTGCTTCTTCGCCACATTTTGGACAAGAGGTTTGGTAGAATTCTGGCATTTTTTTAATCGGTGAGCCAACACCGTCAAAAGCCACGTCTTCAGGCAAGGTAACCGGTAAATCCGACTCTTTAACCGGCACAGAGCCACAGCGTGGGCAGTTTACAATTGGAATTGGACAGCCCCAGTATCTTTGTCTAGAAACACCCCAGTCTCTAAGGCGGTAATTGGTTTGTTTTTGCCCCAAACCCTTGCTTGAGAGCTTGCTGCTAATTGCCTCAAATGCGCCATCAAAATCCAGCCCATTAAATTCGCCAGAATTAATCAAAACACCTTTTTCAATAAAAGCCGTTTCACTAATATCAACCTCTGTGCCATCGGGAGAAATAACCCCCAACATTGGAATATTGTATTTTTTGGCAAAAGCGTAATCTCGCTCATCATGCCCAGGCACACTCATGACTGCGCCTGTGCCGTAGCCCATTAAGACAAAATTGGCAATCCAAATAGACACTTTTTTGCCTGTAATTGGATGAGTGCATGTTAGGTATGAATCTATGCCTTTTTTCTCCATGGTTTCCATCGCTGCTTCAGTGGTTTCCATGGTTCTGCACTCATCAATAAATGTTTGAATGTCAGCACTGGCTCTGCCGGCTTCTATCGCTAGCGGGTGTTCGGCGGAAACGGCCAGGTAAGTCACGCCCATTAAGGTATCTGGGCGTGTTGTATACACTCTAAGCGAGCCAGAATCTGGCAGTTTAAAGTCAATCTCAAGACCAACCGATTTTCCGATCCAGTTTTTTTGCATTGTTCTGACCGCTTCTGGCCAGCCATCCAGTTTGTCAAGACCAGCGAGTAACTCTTCGGCATAATCGGTGATTTTCATAAACCATTGAGAGATCTCTTTCTTTTCAATTAAAGCACCCGAGCGCCATCCACGACCTTCGATCACCTGCTCATTGGCGAGCACAGTTTGGTCTTCTGGGTCCCAGTTAACCACAGCCTTCTTTTTATACACTAGGCCTTTTTCGAACAAGCGGACAAACAACCATTGCTCCCAGCGGTAGTATTCTGGTGTGCAAGTGGCGAGTTCGCGAGACCAGTCATAACCAAAGCCAAGCTTAACCAACTGGCCCTTCATGTACTCAATATTCTTGTAGGTCCAAGTGGACGGCGGCACCTTGTTTTTTAATGCTGCATTTTCAGCCGGCAGACCAAAGGCATCCCAACCAATCGGTTGCAATACATTTTTACCCAGCATTTTTTGGTATCTTGAAATAACATCACCAATACTGTAGTTGCGCACATGACCCATGTGCAGCTTGCCAGACGGATAAGGAAACATTGAGAGACAATAGAATTTTTCCTTGTTCGGGTCTTCGACAACATGAAAAGATTGGTTGTCAATCCAGTATTGTTGGGCGTTCGATTCGATTTTGCTGGCGTTATATTCTTGCATAGTGAGGGGTCGTTTGGGTCGGTTAATTAAGTTTGAGAGTACCAATCAGCGCCTCCACATTGGCTAGATTGTGTTCTTTGAGGTGTTGACTAATGCCGTCGTTAATCACCGGGCAGAGCAACGGGTCGTAAAAAAGCGCAGTGCCTAGGCCAATGGTTGTGGCGCCAGCAATAATAAATTCGAGCGCGTCATCCACAGTGGCAATGCCGCCTTGGCCAATAATCGGCACATTGTATTTTTTGCTTACCTGATAGACTTGGTGAACCTTGAGTAGTGCAATCGGCTTGATAGATGGTCCAGAAACCCCGCCTTGGTTGTTCCCAATAATGGCTCTGCCTGTTTTGGTATCAACCGCCATTCCCATTAAGGTGTTAATAACCGCCAAACCATCAGTGCCCGCATCAATACAACGCTGAGCGCTATGAGCAATGTCGGTTTGGTTTGGAGATAACTTGGTAATTAGTGGCTTTGAGGTGTTTTTTCGGCAAATATCAACCACTCGGTAAGACATCTCTGGGTCATTACCAAAAGTCACACCACCTTCCTTGACGTTTGGACAGGAGATGTTGATTTCAATCGCGTCGATATCGGTGTCGTCAAAACGCCTAGAAATTTCACCGTATTCCTCCACCGAAGAGCCGGAAATATTGATAATAAATTTAGTTTCGTCTTTATTTAGCGCTGGCATAATATCATTAATAACCGCCTCAGTGCCCGGGTTTTGTAGCCCGATGGCGTTAATCATGCCGCTCGGTGTTTCAATCACCCGGTGTGGGTTGTTGCCCAAGCGCGGCTCTAAAGTTGTACCCTTCAGGCAGATGGCACCAGCATCGGTATTTGAAAATCCCTTTATGCGAGTGTACTCTTCACCAAAGCCAACACAGCCAGAAAGGAGCACGATTGGCGAGTCTAGCGAGAGACCACAGAAGTTTACTTTTAGATTGCTTTGCATGGGAGGTATTATACTTTTATGATTGAGCATTCATCGGTGAACTTCAGCTAAAATGCTGGGATGAATGGCATCTTTATAACTGGCAGCAACACCGAAGTGGGAAAAACAACTGTTGCCGTCGAAATCGCCCGCAGATTGAGTGAAGAGCGCAAGGTCAGAGTTAGAAAACCAGTGGAAACAGACTGCCCTATTGTTAACAAAAAGTATGCACCCAGGGACGCAACAGCCCTGTCCAATGCCTGCGGTAATATTGAGCCACTTTTAGTAGTTTGTCCCTTTTGTTTTGCGCTGGAAGCGAGTGCAGAAAAAGCAAGCGCTGATGCTGGTGAAAGCCTAACGTTGGAAAGCCTTGTTGTGGCTTGTAACGCCGGGATTGGTAATGACTTTTCCCTTGTTGAGGGTGCCGGTGGTTTTTATTCTCCAATAGCAGAAAAGGTGTTAAATGCAGATTTGGCCTCGGAACTCAACCTTCCCTTGGTGATTGTGGTGCGTGACGAACTTGGCGCTATTTCTCAGGCCTTATTAACCATTGACGCCGCACATAAATACAACCTGCGTGTTGCTTGTGTGGTCCTTAATCGGATTGAGAGTAATACGCTGTCAAACCTTGAGGCGCTTAAGGTCTATACAAAAGTGCCCTTAGTTTGTTTTTCGTTGGCGGATTTGGAGCGGTTCTGGGTCGATATTAAAGAGTTAATCTAATAGTGTAAGGTTCGATTTTTCGTTCTCTGTGGGCACATCTTCCGTCTTGGCATCAAAGAACATACCCTCGCCATTTTCTTGGGCGTAAATGGTCAGCACCGCGCCACAGGGCACAAAAATCTCTTGCGATTTGCCGCTAAATCTTGCCTTAAAGCCAATAAACTCGTTTGTCATCAGTCGATCAACCGTTGCTGTTGAGGAGATGTTGAGAACTATTTTCCCCTCTTTGGACAGCCTCTCGGGTACAACCACGCCTTGTATTTCACAATTAACAAGAATATGCGGCGTGAGATTGCTGTCCTCCATCCAATCGCAATAGGCACGAATTAGGTAAGGGACAACGTTATTCATTAATGCTCACTGTTTAAAGTCTTTCTCGCAAAAAGTAAGGCCCTCTTGGAATCCTTCTTTTTCGAACAGTCTGGCTGCGTAACTGAGAATTGGTTTGGCTTTGTCGCTCAACTCAATACCCAGAATGCCGAGACGCCACATTATAGGCGCTAGACAAACATCAACTAAAGTCATGGTGTCGCTCTTAAAATAGGTCTGGTGGGCAAACAACGGAATCAACTCAATCAAATTGCCATTAAGTGTTTTTCTTGCGGCGGCTGCCGCTTTTTTGTCGCTATTAAGAATAGTGTCAACCAATTCATACCAACAGCCTTCTGCGCGAGTGAAGCGGTATATCAACAAGCGTTTTTCTGCTTTTTCGATTGGGTCAATAGGAAGAAGTGGCGGAAACGGGAAGCGCTCGTCAAGGTACTCCATTATGACTAATAAATCATACAAAACCATGCCTCTGTCAAAAAGAGTTGGCATTGTCTGGCAAGGGTTAAGCTCTAAGATCTCTTCGGGCATGTTGTTAAACTCACCTACGATGACATCGCACTCAATGGATTTATGCGCCATAATAAAACGCACTGCATGTGACTCCAACTCTTGTGTTGCAGAGTAGAGGGTTGTTGAAGCTGGATTTGGTTTTGTAAGCATAATTTTTATATAGAAAAGTAAAATAGCACCCCGGTAGGAATGCTGTAGAAAAACAGGTTAAATTGTATCAGAAACTAATCCCTCTTGCGCCAAATACCGTACTTCACATCCTTCCAGTATTCTCTCTTCAGAAGGTATGACAGCACAAATAGAATGGCAAGGAAAAACAGAACCTTTTTGCCGAGATCGATACGCACCAGCTTGGCAGGCTCGCCAACATAGTCTAGAAAGTTGGTAATGTCTCTGACGTCGTTATCAAACGCTTCTTTTGATCTACCCTCTCTCAGCGACCAAAGAACATCTGGCATCGAGGTGTTCACAAGCATATGGTTGTTAACACCAAATACACGTGACTCATCTGCGTAAAAGCCTTTTAGAAAGCTGTAGATCCAATCAGTGCCTTTAGATCTTGAAACCAGCGACAAGTCTGGTGGAGTGCCACCAAACCAATTCATAGCATCTTTTTCAGGCACTGCAGTAGTTATGTTTTCGCCGACTTTGTCGCCTGCAAACATCAGGTTTTTTTCGATGTCTGTGTTGCTGAGACCTAAATCTGTGCCAATACGGTTGTAACGCATAAAGCTGATCGCATGACAGCCCGAGCAGTAGTTCATAAACAATTTGGCACCATTTTGCAATGACGCCGTATCTGTGATGTCGGTGTTGGCTTCTTCTAATTGCAGTCCTGGTGAGGCAAGAACATTAAAAGAAAGTGCAGCAGCAGCTAACGATAGTTGTAGTTTCGTTAATGTTTTCATGGTTTACTCTGTCGTCCTCTCTGGTACTTTTTTGGTTTTGCCAATTGAGGTATACCAAGGCATCAATACAAAGAACGCAAAATAAAGAACGGTAAAGACGCGCGCTAAGAATGCGTTAACCGGCGTTACCGGCTGCATACCCAGCCAGCCAAGCATAATAAAGCTAATGACAAAAATACCCAACGCCCATTTGAATGGCGGACTACGGTAGCGGATTGATTTAACCGGGCTTCTGTCTAACCAAGGCAGCGCAACCAAAATTACTAGCGCTGCACCCATACCAACAACACCAGGGAATTGCGAGCCAAACATTGGCGGGATGGCTCTTAATACCGAGTAGAAAGGTGTTAAATACCACAACGGCGCAATATGATCTGGCGTTTTCAGGGGGTTGGCTTCAATGAAGTTTGCGTTTTCTAGGAAGTAACCATTCATTGCTGGGGCAAAGAATACCACCGCACAAAAAATCATTAAGAAAGCAACAACACCCATAATATCCTTAACACTGTAGTAAGGGTGGAACGGAATGCCGTCTTTAGGAATACCATCTTTGTCTTTATTATTTTTAATCTCAATACCGTCTGGGTTGTTTGAGCCTACAGCGTGCAGTGCAACAAGGTGTAAGAACACAAGCACAACCAGGATTAATGGTAGTGCAACAACGTGTAATGAGAAGAACCTGGTAAGTACAGGATCACCAACAGCGTAGTCACCTAAAATCCACACCAAGAGATCTGGGCCAATCACTGGCACCGAGCCAAATAGTGAGATAATAACTTGAGCGCCCCAAAAAGACATTTGACCCCAAGGCAACACGTAACCCATAAAAGCCTCAGCCATGAGCACAATATATAGTACCATGCCAAGAATCCAAATCAACTCTCTCGGTGCTTTGTATGAGCCGTAAAGCAACCCACGATACATGTGAAGGTAGATAACCACAAAGAATGCCGAGGAGCCCGTTGAGTGTAAGTAGCGCATTAACCAGCCCCATTCAACATCACGCATGATGTATTCAACAGAGGCAAACGCTTGGGTTGAATCAGGTTTAAAGTGCATTGTAAGGAAAATGCCAGTAATCAACTGTATCACCAACACTAGAATGGCTAATGAGCCAAAAAAGTACCAGAAATTAAAATTTCTTGGTGTGTAGTATTCGGCTAGATGCTCGTTCCAGACTTTCGTTAGGGGGAATCGTTGGTCGATCCAACTTTGTTTGTTATTCATGATTTCTCCTCATGTTCAACAGGGTCTACACCGATACGGATAAGCGTATCAGAAACAAAATGATATGGCGGTATCACTAGGTTGGTCGGCGCGGGAACGCCTGTATAAACACGGCCCGCAAGGTCAAATTTTGAGCCATGGCACGGGCAATAAAAACCACCCTTCCAGCTCACACCGCCCAAGTCGGCAGCGCCTGGTTCAGGTCTGTAGGTTGGTGAGCAGCCCAAGTGAGTACAAATACCAACAATAACAGCCACGTTTTTTTTGTCCGCAATAGTGCGGTATGTATTTTGAGCATAAGACGGCTGTTGAGATTTTGAGTTGCCAGAACTGTCTGGATCGGCTAGAAGCCCCTTAAGTTCATCCGAGTTTAAGGCGGCATTTGCTTCGTCGCTACGTCTGAAAATCCATACTGGCTTTTTATGCCACAGAACACGAATCAATTGACCAGCTTCTAGTTTTGAAATATCAACATCAACAGGCGCGCCAGCGGCTTTTGCTCTTGCTGAAGGTTTCCAAGTTGAGATAAATGGCCAGGCCACAAAGCCCATACCAACAGCTCCGACAACACTTGTTGCCCGCGTTAAAAAGCGCCTTTTCTTAAGGTCAATTGTTTGTTCTGACATAGAGAGTTTGCTCGATTTTTAAGTAAAAAACCGCCTAATTATAAAGTAAACACCCTCTGATTTAAAGTAAAAAATTGCACACCTATACCTTAAACTCCTTTTTTATTCACTTTTATCAACAGCTTGGTTGTGTTTGAGAGACCCTGCACTTTTTGAACAATAGCCAACAGCGCCCCCCGTTGTTTGTTTGCTCGGTAGGCAAGCGCCGGATTGGGCGCTATTAATGTAACGCTGTTGCCCTCTACTAAGCACAGAGACAAGCCTTTAAATTGTGCGCCTAACAACACCTGTAACTGGTCGTCTAGCTGGTTGTGTAACTTGGCCTTCTTAAACAAGCGGCCAAGAACCCCCGCCGGCTTAAAATTTGTTAGGTTTGTTGTAGGTTTATAGGCCATTTATGAGAAAATACGTTTTTTTTGTCGATTTTTACAGTTACATGGGTATTATAAATAAAGTTGTAGCGAAAGTTGTTGGCTCGCGCAACGAACGCTTGGTTAAAAAGTATGCTCATCTTGTGAGCGAAATTAACGCTTTTGAAGCCAAACTTCAAACACTGACCGATGAAGAGCTTAGCGCCAAGACGCAAGATTTTCGCGATAGACTGTCCCAAAGTGCGTCTTTAGATGATATTTTGCCAGAGGCGTTTGCTGTTGTCAGGGAGGCTAGTCAAAGAGTGCTTGGTATTCGCCACTACGACGTGCAGTTGATTGGCGGCATGGTTCTTAATCAAGGGTGTATTGCTGAGATGGGCACTGGCGAGGGCAAAACACTAGTCGCAACATTACCGGCTTATTTAAATGCTCTTGGCGGTGATGGGGTTCATGTGGTAACGGTCAACGATTATTTAGCCACTCGCGACGCTGAGTGGATGGGCAAAATTTATAACTTTTTGGGCTTAACGGTCGGTACCGCTATTTCTGGTATGACGCCAGAGGACAAGGTGGCTGCCTATGCCTGTGACATTACTTATGCCACAAATAACGAACTTGGCTTTGACTATCTGCGCGACAATATGGCTTTTTCGGCGGAGCAAAAAGCACAAAAAAGACGCCACTACGCTATCATTGACGAAGTTGACTCTATTCTAATCGACGAAGCAAGAACGCCACTGGTTATTTCTGGCCCAGCAGACGATCACGCGACCACTTATGAAGCAATTAATAAAATAACCCCTCAGTTCACTGAGCAACTTGAAACAGGGGAGGGCAAAGAAGTTGTGGTTAATAAGCCGGGAGACTTTACTCTTAACAAAAAACACAAGCAGGCGTATTTGACTGACGATGGCCACATTAAGGCTGAAGAGCTATTAATTGACGCTGGATTGTTGGATAAGGGCTCTAGTCTGTACGACCCCGCTAATATTATGCTTATGCAGCACCTTCTTTCGGGACTACGCGCACACAACCTGTTTCATATTGACGATGAATATATTGTCAAAGACGATGAAGTGATCATTGTCGACGAGTTTACCGGCAGAACAATGGAGGGCAGGCGCTGGTCGGAAGGTTTGCATCAGGCGCTTGAAGCCAAAGAGGGTGTTAGTATCAAAAGAGAAAACCAAACACTGGCCGGCATTACTTACCAAAACTTCTTTAGGTTGTATGAAAAAATTGCTGGCATGACCGGTACGGCAGAAACTGAAGCAGTGGAGTTGCACGAGGTTTACGGTCTTGAGGTGGTTGTGGTGCCGCCCAACACCAAGTCTGCCCGTATCGATGAGTCAGATTTAATTTTTGGCACGACGCTTGAAAAATTTGACGCAATTGCCGCCGATGTTAAAAAGTGTCAAGAAGCACAACAGCCGGTTTTAGTTGGCACTAGCAGCATCGAGACATCAGAGGCTATTTCTGCGCTTTTAAAGAAAAACAAGATTTCTCACGAAGTGTTGAACGCCAAACAACATCGGCGCGAAGCTGAAATTGTTGCCAATGCTGGCACGCCTGGATCGGTGACAATTGCCACAAATATGGCCGGAAGGGGAACAGATATTGTGCTTGGTGGCAGGCCGAATGAAGGTGACGAACAATCAGCCGAATGGCTAGCAAAGCACGAAGCTGTTATTAAGGCGGGCGGTTTGCACATTATTGGAACAGAGCGCAACGAGTCTCGCCGTGTTGACAACCAACTAAGGGGTCGTTCGGCTCGACAAGGCGACATAGGCTCAACTCGATTCTATTTATCTCTTGAAGACAGCCTAATGCAGATATTTGCCTCTGAAAAAACAGCCAGCATGATGAAAAAACTTGGCATGAAAGAGGGCGAGGCTCTAGAGCACAACTGGCTCAACAGAACAATTGAAAACGCCCAGCGCAAGGTTGAAGGTATGCATTATGACGCACGCAAACACTTACTCGAGTTTGACGATGTTGCTAACGACCAACGTAGGGTGATTTATGGGCTTAGAAACGAGCTCATGGATGTCGAAAACGTAAAAGAGCGCTTCATCGAAACTAGGGAAAATGTGAGATCGGAAGAGCACACGTCTGAACTCCAGTCACGATCAGATCTCGTATGCCGTC
>ERZ813253.163-NODE-163-length-26517-cov-8.417203_pt1 | contig 26517 bp, 31 predicted proteins | sample MGYA00520893_ERZ813253 | MGnify/ENA primary metagenome ERZ813253 (study PRJEB31669, sample SAMD00080414) | marine metagenome | biome: oceanic hadal pelagic zone biome; feature: marine hadalpelagic zone; material: sea water | place: Pacific Ocean:Izu-Bonin Trench...
GTCGAGGCGCGCGGTGGCGGGCTGGGGAAAGAGGTAGGTGGGCGCCGCGAGAGCGAGGCCGATCAGGCCGCCGCGCAGGCCCAACCCAAGCGCCCGGCGCGCGAAGGCGTGGGCGACGGCTCCGTCCTGAGCGCCGATCAGGTGCAACAGCTCGATGGTCTCGCGATGAACCGCCAGGCTGGCCCGGGTGGCGACCACCACCGTCGCCGTCGCCGCGCCGGCGATCATGACGGTCAGCGCCAGAGCCAGCGCCTGCGCCGCGCGCGCCGCCGCCGACAGCTGATTCATCCAGCGGCCGTGATCGTCGATTTCAACGCCGGGGGCGACTTTTTCGAGGCGCCGTTTGAGGGCTTCGAGGTCGGGTTTCGCGCCGCGCTCGACGGTCACGTCGATGAGTTCCGGCAGGGGCAGCTCGGCGGTAACATTTCCCACGCCCAGCCAGGGTTCAAGCAGGCCGGCGAGTTCTTCCCGCTCAAGGCGGCGAACCGCGGCGATGCCCGGCGTTGCGCGCAGGATGTCCATCACGGGAGCCATCCAGTGATCGGCGGCGGCCTCCTGCTTGGGCGGTATTTGGGGCGGTACTTGAATGGTCAGCCGATCGCTCTGTCCGCTTTGCCAGCGCGCCGCCGAGGCGCCGAGGACCAGGGCGCCGGCCACGGCGAGGGTGGCGAGATAGACCATCAGGGCGACGATCCACGGCAAATAGCGGTTCGCCGGATCGCCGTTCGCCAAATCCTCGTCAAAGGCCAGCTCCACGCCGCGTTCCAGCATCTCAGCTCGCCCTGAGCGCATCTTTGGGTTTCGCCACGAGGCGTCCCTGGCTGAGGAACAGGGCCGGATGCTTGAATTTTTCCACAAGCTCGTTGCTGTGGGTGGCGATCAGCACCGTGGTGCCGAATTTGTTGAGTTCCTCGAACAGACGAAACAGGCGCAGGCTGAGGTCCGGGTCGAGATTGCCGGTCGGTTCATCGGCGAGCAGGAGTTTGGGCCGCGCGACCACCGCCCGGGCGATGGCGAGGCGCTGCTTCTCGCCGCCCGACAGGGTCGCCGGGCTGACCTCAAGCGCCTCTTTGAGCCCGACCCATTCAAGCAGTTCGCGGACCTGCGCGGCAATCTTGTCCTCGGCGAGACCGGCGATGCGCAGGGGCAGGGCGACATTGTCAAAGGCATTCAGATGATCGAGCAGGCGAAAATCCTGAAACACCACCCCGATCCGGCGGCGCAGGGCGGGAAGCTCATGGCGCGCACAGGTCGCCGTGTCGCGATCGAACAGGGTGATCAGGCCGCGCGACGGCCGGTGGGCGAGATACAGCAGCTTGAGCAGGGACGATTTGCCGGCGCCGCTCGGGCCAGTCAGAAAATGGAACGAACCGGCATCGAGCACGAAACTGATATCGCGCAGGACTTCGGGGCCGTCGCCGTAGCGCATGCCGACATTTTCGAAACGAACCAAACCAACCCCCTTTCCCGCTGATCAATCAAGGGCCTTAACAATCACTAAGGTCTTACAATACTGTACTCTTATATCGAACGGATTTATGGCGGGAAACGGGTCGGCCATATTGAACGCTGGCGTTAACTGGCCCATAGCGCCTATAACAAGATAGAATTTAAGATGATATCACGACGATGATTCTCAGCTGTCCGTCCTGCGCCACGCGCTACCTGATCGATCCCGCGGCACTCGGCGAGACGGGTAGGCTGGTGCGTTGTGCGCGCTGCTCCCATAGCTGGACCGAGCGTCCGCCGCAAGACATACCGAAGCAGGTCGATGTTCTGCCGCCGCCGGAGCAGCCCGAGAAAGTCACGCCCTTGCCGCCGGGCTCCAACTTGCCGGCGCTCAATAATGCGCCGAGGCGGCGGGGCTGGATCGGTTGGGCAGCACTCGTTCTGGTCGTCGTCGGGATCGCCGCCGGCGCCTATTTCCAGCGTGAGACGATTATCGAAAAATGGCCCGATGCCCTGTTGATCTATGGCCGGCTCGGGTTCGGCGAGGAAGCCCAGGACCTCGGCCTTGAGCTGAGCAATGTCAAACAGACCACATCCATCGTAAACGATCAGACGGTGGTCACGCTGTTCGGTGAAATCGTCAATATTTCCGACCAGCCGCAAGACGTGCCGAGGATCGTCGCCGATATCATGGATAAAAACCGCGATGTCATCCGGACCTGGATCGTGACGCCGCGAGCGAGCCGTCTGGAGCCTGGTGAAAAGACTGAATTCGAAGACGACTACACCGATCCGCCCAAGGAGGCGGTGCAGATATCGGTGCGGTTTGAAGGGGCCGAATAAGAGAGCCCATGCCGCCGGTTGATATTCATAGTGTGAGCACGCTCTACAGCGCCGAGGAAATTGCCGCGCGGGTCGAGGCCCTGGCCCAGGAGATTGCCCGGGACATGCCCGACGACATCCTGGTCGTCGCCATCCTGAAGGGCGGTTTCGTCTTCGCCGCCGACCTGATTCGCGCGCTGCACGGCGCCGGCATGTGTCCCCGGGTCGATTTCATGACCCTGTCGAGTTATGGGACGGGCAAGGTCAGCTCGGGCGAAGTCTCCATCGCCCGCGACATCAGCGATGACATCCAGGGCGCCGATATTCTGCTGGTCGACGATATACTCGAATCCGGCCGCACCGTGGCCGCCGCCCGGCGATTATTGCTGGAACGGGGTGCGCAGTCGGTGAAAATCTGTATGCTGCTCGACAAGCCGGGCAAGCGGAAGGTGGAATGCGAGGCGGATTTTTGCGGATTCGTCGTGCCGGACCTTTTTGTCGTCGGTTATGGCCTTGATTATGCACATTATTATCGTGACTTGCCTTATATTGGCACCATAGACGATTAGAGCTGGAGGGTTCCCATGGCGCGGATACTGCTGGCGGAAGATGAACCATCGGTGCGTGAATTCGTCCAACGGGCGCTCGTCCACCAGGGTCATGACGTCACCACCGCGAACGACGGCGGCGAGGCGCTCGAGGCGCTCGAGGATGAGCGGTTCGATCTTTTGCTGACCGACATCGTGATGCCCCGGGTCGACGGCATCGCCCTGGCGCTCAAGGCGTCAAAGGAATATCCCCACATGCGCATCGTTCTGATGACCGGCTATGCGGCCGAACGCGACCGGGCGCACAATCTCGACAGCCTGGTTCATGAAGTGGTCAGCAAACCCTTCACGCTGTCGGATATCTGCGACACCATCGACGCGGCGCTGAACGAACCCCCGTCGCCGGGACCCTAAAACCGCTTCAACAATCGCTCGATGTAATCGCGTTCGAGTGCCGGGCGCTGAAATTCGCCGGCGCGGCGATAGAGTTCGTCGAGAATTTCGCGGCTGCGCTGGACATCGGCCTCGTCGGGTATCGCTGTGCGGCTGTCATCCTGAAAGCCGCGGCCGAGCAGCCCGCGCCCCAGGGGATCGAGTCTGTTGCCGAACCCGCCGGTAAGACCGCCAGGCCGGCGCGGCGCCTGGCCGATCTCTTCCAGCATGGCCTCAAGGAGCGACTGTGCGCCCTGCTGCATTTCGCCGATGGCGGTGGTTTGCGGTTCCACCGCCTGACCGGCCAACCCGGCGGCCAAGGCCTGAAGCGCATCCCGCATGGCCTGACTGGCGCGGTTGAGGGCTAAGGGTATGGGCTGTCCTTTCGCCCCCCAGCGCCGCATCAACTCGCTGAGACCGGCGCGCAAACCCTGCTGTTGGCTGAGCCCGGGCTGGAGTTCGCTGCCCCCCGTCCCGCGGCTGCCGGGCCCCTGGGGTCCGTTCTGGCTGTTGCCCGCGCCGGACGGTCCGGGCTGTTCGCCGTTGCCCTGGGCGCGGCGGAACGTTCGATCCAGCAATTGCTGTTGTTTGGCGATGAGCTTTTCGAGGTCGCGTAAAATCTTCTGGTCCTCACCGCCGCCTTCGCGGTTTTCACCCATCATGTTATTGGCGCGCATGTTCTCAAGCGCCGCCCTGAGCTGCTCCAACAGCTCGCGGGCGGCCTCGCGGGAGCCGGTCTTGGCGAGTTCGCGCACCCGCTCGACCAGGTCGCGAATCTGATCGCGGTCGACCGCCTGCAACAATTGCTCTTCCAGGCTCGGCTCGCCGTCGCCCCGGTTTGCCGCCTGTTCCATCATGGCGTTGAGATAGTCGTCGAGCGCCTCGAGCATCGCATCGACCAGGCGGTCGATCTCGGCGTCCGTGGCGCCGCTGGCGAGGGCGTCGAGGAGCGCCTGCTCGGCGTTGCGCAGGGCCTGTTCCGTGAGCGCTATGGGGCCGTCCTCGATGACCAGCGCCATGTCCCACAGCATGTCCTGGACTTCGCCAACGGCCGCGTCGGAGAGGTCGTACAGCAAACGCAGGCGTGCCGCGCGCAGGCCGAGAAAGACCGTGAGATCCTCGAAAAAATGTTCCGGGCGGCGCGAAATTTCGTCCAAAGCGTTGCTCACCCTGTTGCGCTGAGTGGGATCAAGCGCCAGCCGGCGGCGTTCTTCGACCAGCCTGCGGGCGACGGGATGATTGAAGATACGTTCGGGCAGCACCAGGGTCACCGGCTCACTTATACCGATCTGGCCGGGGGCATCGCTGGCGGCAAGCTCTATGGAGACTTCCAGGCCCGCCCAGGGATGTGCCGTGAGATCAAAAAAACTACTGTCCTCGGCGCTGGTGGCGCCTTCCCGGGGCAGGATGATGGGCAGGGTGAAGCTGCGACTCGGGTCGTCCAGAAGGGCGACCACCGCCTCGACCGAGACCAGCCCGTAATCGTCATCGGCGAGATAGTCGAGACGCAGGGCGGAGCGCGCGGTGCGCCCGGGCGCCGCCGAAAACTCGATCAGCGGCGGCTGGTCGATGACCACCGCGAGCGACCAGTCCCCGAGGATTTCGCTGCCTTGCAGAACGGTCAAGCGGCGGCGTTCTTCCAGGCCGGATGACGGGTCCGCCGACAGGGTGGTGGAAAGTTCGTAATTGCTTCCATCGATGGCGTTGAAATCAATCGCCTCGCCGTCGATTTCGAGCCGTGGGACCGTTGCGCCGCCGTGAACCCGGGCCAACAGGGTCGCGCCGCTGGGAACGATGATCGTATCGGTGGCGGTCTTGGTCTCCGCTAGGCCGCCCGCTTCAGCCGCCAGAAACAGCGGCGCCAGGGCAGTATAAGACGGCGGCGTCAGCCATAGGGTCAGCGCGGCGGCGGTCGCGGCGGAGGCGCCGCTGAAATCGGGCTGGAAGGCGCGGGCCAGCCGGTTTGCGCCGTCACTCCCGGCGACGGTGAACGCGATAATCAGGACCAGAACCAGGGCGGCGCGCAGGCCCAGGGGATCGCGTCGCGCCATGCCGGGCGAAGGCAGGCCGATGCGCAGGGCCCGTGCCTGCCGCGCCGCGCGCAGCAGATGCGCCCGCCACAGGGCCCGCCCCTGGTTGTCGTTGACGCCCATGGCGGGATTGTCGCGCAGGGTCCCGAGGGGACGATGGGTGACGCCGCTGGCGGTCTCCAGCCGCCGCACCGCGTCTCCTTCGCCGGGGTAACGCCAGCCGCGCAAGCCCTGGACCAAAGCCAGGACGAAGCCGGCGGCAAACATCAACAGGGCGGCGACATGGAGGCTGCCGGGGACGCGCGACCAGAGATCGAACAGCGCCGCCACCAGGAACATTCCGGCGATCGCCACCGCCGGCCAGAGCGCCGGCCACAGGCCCTCCCATGCCAAACAGAGGCGGGCGAGCCACAGCCGCCTGGCCATGCCCCAGGCGAGGGCGCGAATCTCTGGCGAGTCTGTCGTCACGCCGCTCCCCGTTGTGCCGGGTGACTGTCAGAAAGCCAGTCGGGCAGGGCTTCGAGGGCCGTCATTTCATCGAACCCGGGCCGCCGCCTGATGACCGCGAAGCGCTCGCCGCTGACCAGCACTTCGGGGATCAGGGGCCGCATATTGTAGCTCGACGCCATGATCGCGCCGTAAGCTCCCGCCGTGCGAACCGCCAGCAAATCCCCCGCTACGACCGTCGGCAAGGGGCGGTCCTTGGCGAAGCAGTCGCTGGATTCGCAGATCGGGCCGACGATATCGGCGGGCGTCGGGAGATCGTCTTCGGCGGGCGCCGCCACCGGCTCGATCTCGTGGTAGCCGTCATACATGGCGGGGCGCAACAGATCGTTCATCGCCGCATCGACGATGACGAAGCGCCGCCCGCCGCTCTGCTTGATATAGAGCGCCTTGGTCACCATGATGCCGGCGTTGCCGACCAGCATGCGGCCGGGCTCGAGCAGGAGCTTACAATCGAGACCGGCGAGGGCGCGCTTGACGACCTCTGCGTAGGCCTCGGGCGTGGGCGTGGTTTCGTCGCGGTAGCGGATGCCGAGGCCGCCGCCGACGTCGAGGGAGGCGATCTTGTGGCCCTCGCCGCGCAACGCCAGGGTGATCTCCGCCAGGCGCGCAAAAGCAAGCTCGTAGGGCCCGAGATCGGTCAGTTGCGAGCCGATATGCATGGCCAGCCCGATCAGCTCGACCCCCGGCAAGCCGGCGGCGTGGTGGGCGACGGCGGGGGCGTCATCGGCGGCGATGCCGAATTTATTATGGCGCATGCCGGTCGATATCTTGGCGTGGGTCTTGGCGTCCACATCGGGATTGACGCGCAAGGCAATCGGCGCCCGAAGGCCGCGCGCCGCGGCTAAGCCGCTCAAGGCTTCCATCTCGGCAAGGGATTCGATGTTGAACTGGAGAATGCCGCTCTCCAGGGCGAAAGCCATCTCATCGACGGTCTTGCCGACCCCCGAGAAGACGATGCGCGACGGCGGCACGCCGGCGGCGAGCGCCTGCTTGAGTTCACCGCCCGAGACCACATCGGCGCCGGCGCCGAGGGTGGCGAAGATCCTCACCACCGCCCGGTTGCCGTTGGCCTTCAGGGCGTAGCAGACGGTGGCGTCGACATCGGAAAAGGCCTCGGCGAAGACCCGGTAATGGCGCTCCAGGGTGGCCGTCGAATAGCAATAGAAGGGCGTTCCCACCGCCGCCGCTATGGCGGCGATGGCTACGTCCTCGGCGTGCAGCGCGCCGTTTTTCGACTCGAAGTGATTCATCAGCTCATGGGTGCTCCGGGGATGGTGACCGCGTTTTGCGGCGGCTCGAGGGCGCCCTTGCGGCCGCAGGCGGTCAGCCCGCCGGCCATGAGCAGGACGATCACAATCATCAATGCGCGGGATCTCAGGGTCATAGGTAGCGCTCCTTGGCGGCGGCGATGGCGGCGCGCACCTGCTCGGGCGCGGTGCCGCCGTGGCTTACGCGGCTGGCCACCGATCGCTCGACGGTAAGCACCTCGAAGACCCGCTCGTCGATGGCCGGTTCGATCTCGGCCATGGCGGCAAGCGGCAGCTCGGCGAGGCCGACGCCGCTCTCCTCCGCGAGATGGACGATGCGCCCGACCGCGTGGTGGGCCTGGCGGAAGGGCAGCCCGGCGATGCGCACCAGCCAGTCGGCGAGGTCCGTCGCGGTGATGAAGCCGGCGTCGGTGGCGGCGCGCATGGCGGCCACATTGACGGTCATGGTCGCGACCATGCCGGTCATCGCCCGCAAACAGAGCGAATAGTTATCGGTGGCGTCGAACAACGGCTCCTTGTCTTCCTGCATGTCCTTGGCGAAGGTCAGCATCAGGCCCTTGAGCATGACCATCAGGGCGGTCTGGGCGCCGATGATCCGCCCGGTCTTGCCGCGCACCAGCTCGGCGGCGTCGGGATTGCGCTTCTGCGGCATGATCGACGATCCGGTGCTGAAATTGTCGGCCATGCGCACGAAATTGAACTGGGCGCTCGACCAGATCACGATCTCCTCGGCGAGGCGCGACAGATGGATGGCGCCGAGCGAGGCGGCGGCGAGGAACTCAACAATGAAATCGCGGTCGGCGACGGCGTCCATGGAATTCACCATGGGCCGATCGAACCCAAGCGCCTGCGCCGTCATCTCCCGGTCGATGGGAAATGACGTGCCGGCCAGGGCGGCGGCGCCGAGCGGGCTCTCGTTGAGCCGGGCGCGGCAATCGGCCAAGCGCCCGCGGTCGCGGCCAAGCATCTCCACATAGGCCATCAAATGGTGGCCGAAGGTCACCGGCTGGGCCGCTTGCAGATGGGTGAAGCCGGGCATCACCGACTCCACATGCTGCTCCGCCTGATCGATCAAGGTGGCCTGAAGGGCTGAAATTTCCCGATCCAGCCGGTCGATCTCGTCGCGCAGCCACAGGCGAATATCGGTGGCGACCTGATCGTTGCGTGAGCGCGCGGTGTGCAGCCGCCCGGCGGCCTCGCCGATGATCTCGGTGAGCCGCGCCTCGACGTTCATATGGATATCCTCGAGGCCGGCGTCGAAGACAAAGTCACCGGCGGCGATTTCCGCCTCGATGGCGTCGAGGCCGGCCCGGATGGCCGCGCCGTCATCGGCCGAGACGATGCCCTGGGCGACCAGCATGGCGCAATGGGCGCGCGAGCCTTCGATGTCCTGGGCATAGAGGCGCTGATCGAAGCCGATCGAGGCGTTGATTTCTTCCATCAAGCCGTCGGCTCCGGCGTCGAAGCGTCCACCCCACATCCGATTGACTCCCTCGGCCTTGGAGGGGGCTGCGCCGGTCTTGCTCACCGGCTTGTGCTTTGCTTTGCTGGTCATGGCGGCGTTATACTCGACTTTATGATGCGTTACCTGATCGTTTTCTTGGCCATTGTGGCGGCATTCCTGGCGCAATCAAGTGTTCCGTCGGTATTGGCGGGGTCTGACAGCGCCGAGGCGGCGCTCGGTTTCCAGTGGACAGAGCCGCCGGCGCCGCGCCGCGATATCCGCTTCACCGACCTCGATGGCGCCCCCGTCACCTTGGCGGACAAGCGTGGCCGCGTGGTGCTGTTGAATTTCTGGGCGACCTGGTGCCTGCCCTGCGTGCGCGAGATGCCGTCCCTCTACCGGTTGCAGGCGAAATTCGAAAAAAGCGTGTTCGAGGTCGTGCTGATCAGCCAGGACCGCGACCCGGGCCTCATCGAGCCCTTCTATGAGCAGCTTGGCCTGGACAACATGGCGATCTATCACGATCCCCGCTCGCGCCTGGCCCGCGAGCTGGCGATTATCGGCATGCCGACGACCCTGCTGATCGATCGTGAGGGCAATGAAATAGGCCGGGTGGTCGGTGCCGCCGAGTGGGACAGCCCGGCGGCGCTGAAGCTGATCCGCCGCTATACCGATGAATCATCTATAAAAGCGGCCGCGGCGGAGTAGCTATCAGCTTTCAGCCACAAGAACATCCCCGTAATTACCGGATATTGCTCTAAATCCGTCTGCCGACCCAGATCACGCGGCCGGCGACATCGACGTCGACCGGGTCGACCGGGGCCAGGCGGGGATAGTTTTCATTGTCGCAGCTTATGGTCACCTCGCGCCGCACCGGGTCGATGAGCAGGCGTTTGACCAGGACAAATTCGCCGAACCGCACGATATAGACGCCGTCGCGCCCCGCCGCGCGCTGGGTGAGATCAACCAGGATGGTGTCGCCGTCGGCCAGGGTGGGAAACATGGAATCGCCATGCACGGTGATCACCGCCAGATCGTCGGGCGTCGCGGTTGTCACCGAGCGCAGCCAATCATGGCGGAAGGCGAGCCGCCCGGTCTCATATTCATGGTCGATCACGATGCCGTCGCCGCCCGCCGCGGCGACTTCGTAGGTCGGCACGAAGACGAGATCATCGGCGTACTGCGAAGGGCTGGTGACGGGGCCGGTTGTGATGTACGGCTCGATCAGCGTGGCGGCTTTGCAATTCAGGGCGTTGGCGATCTTTTGGATGGTGTCGTGGCGCGGATGGCGGGACTTGCCGATCAATATGTCGCGCACGGCGGTCTCATTAAGTCCGGCGGCGCGGGCCAGGGATTTCTGATTGAACCCGCCGGCCTCCATTCTGCGCCGTATTTCGCTCGCCAGCTCACCGGCCATGCCGCTTAATCCTTAAGATCGATCCCATGGGAGACGTGATTAATCCCATTATGCGCCTGTTCCGTTGAAATAGCACATGGGAATAATCCCCTTGACAAAGGGGGATAAATCCCCCATGTGTGGGAAATGGAAAAGAACATTTCACGAACATTTAATTCGGCATGGCCTGACTCAGCGGTCGACTCGTTGCGGCGGCACTGGCTGGAGGGTCTGACGACCGCCGAAATCGCCAGCCGCCTGGGCAAGACCGCGCGGGCCGTGGAATGCAAGATTTACAAGCTGCGCGTCCGGGGCTGCATCTTGCCGGCCCGGCGCCGGGGCAAAGCCGATGGCGCGGGCTCGTTCCCCGGTGAAAACCGGATCGATCAAAGAGCCCGCCGCCGTTGTCTCTATTGCGCAGAGCAATTCGACAGCAGCCATCCGGGCAATCGCATCTGCCCCGGTTGCCTTGAGGACGGCCCCTTCACCAGCGCCATGGTTTGAAGCAGCGCTTGTTAGAAAGCCACGCTGTCAAGAAAGGCGGTCAATCATCACCGATGAGGAACATGCCATGCAGGCGTCGATGCTGAAAACCAACCGTCGCGCCCCGGGGGGATGCGGATCTGAACCGTGGACTGAAACCGGCGTCGAAGATCGCATAGTCGAGGCGGTCGATACGCTTGCCCGGGTGCCGGCGCCGACCATGCGGCGGCATCTCACGAGCTGGCCCGATTATGTCCATGATGCCCATGAAGCCTATGGCTACGGCGGCTCTCGCCCGCCGCGCTGTGCGGCCGCGCCGGACGCCATCACCCGCCTCGATGAGACCCTGGACTGGCTGCGCTGGCTGCCGCGCGACGCCCAGCATATTCTGTGGAGCCGGGCCAACGGCCTGTCGTGGCGCAAGATCGCGCGCTTCGCCGGCAAGGCTCCCAACACCTGCCGCGCCTGGTATCGGGCGGCGCTGCGCTACATCGCCGCCCGCTTAAATTCGCGGGATTACTAGGGGATAGAATCTAACTTAGGGCACTCATACGACGGCGTCCCAAGTTCGCCCGGAAAGGCGACCGATGCGCGGTGATGCCTGCGCATCACAAGCATCGGGCAACGCGTCCGGCGGGCTTGGGACGCCGCCCTCCGGGGGTCCCCACTCGCGGCTTCTCGGGGCGTTGAGCCCCCTTGACGATGCTATAAGGCATCGCCGGCGGGCGCTCGCCTGCCGAGAAACCGCGAGTGGGGATCGTAGGGGTGCCCTATGTTAGATTTTATCCCCTAGGCGCCGGGCTTGGCGGAAGGGCGGCGCCTCGCGGCGTGGCGTTTCATGTTTTCTTAATTACTGCCCGCTTACCATCACCATTCAATGCCTGTTGCCGCCAAGATCATTGGCGACGCGGATTTATCCTCGAACCGGCAAACCATCGGCGACGGTGGGGCGCAAAGCTTCCGGCCTGATCATGCTTTTCAGGCAGCGGGGTTACCGAAAGGACCCAGACCATGCGCTGCTTCGCGCATCCTCGGCAATTTCAGAATTGTATCCTTATCGATCAATGGCTTGCCGTTGAGCGACCGCCCCATGTTTTGAAAAGCATCGGGTGAAATGGTTTACCGATTCCGACATAAAAATAACGACCATGAAGTCGAATTGATGGGCAATTTCAGCGCTCCCGACAAGGCGCTCGTCCGCGAGATGTTGGAACTCTTCAATCAACCAGACTGCGGCCGCTGCGTGCTCGCCATGGAAAGGCTCACCAGCCTGGATTTCTACGGCTTGGAAATGCTGGTGCTGATGAGCGATATGGCGCAGGCGAAGGGCGTGACGCTGATCATTCGGCGGCCTCGCGGACAGGTCAAGGAAATGCTCGGCCTATCCGGTCTCGACCAGATCATCTCCATGGAACACTAATGGCCGGTCTCGACCAGATCATTTCCATCGAACCCTGAAGCCATAGAACCGTGAAGACTGAGATCAATGCCCAGGATCGATGACGATTTCCAGTTTGGCGTGGGCCCCGCGCAGGGCCGCTTCGACGGCGTCCGGGCTGTCGCCCTGGGCGAAGATGAAGCCGAGATAGCGATAGCCCTCGGGTGGCGGCGCCACCGGGTGTCCCGGTGCGATACTGATGGTGATGTCGCTGATGCCGGCCACGGCGCGGGCCGCTTCCAGGCCGCGCACCTCGCGCAAGGTGCCGCTCTCCGGGGTGGGGATCATCATCACCCCGGCGGGCCGTTGGTCCGGTTCGCGCCCCGAATTCGGCCCGGAAATCGGCCTGGAAATCGGCAAGCCCAGGGCATGGCGCAGGATCAGCGCCTCGAGACCGAGGCCGGCGCCGAAATTCAAGGTTCGCGCGCAGAGGCCGCCGATCGAGCGCGCCGCCATTTCCAGCGGCCAGACCCCTTTGTCGTTGACGCGGAATTCCGCATGGATCGGCCCATGACGCAGCCCCAGGGCGGCGACGGCCTGGCGGGCGGCCTGGGCGATGTCGTCCTGGATAGCGGCGGACAGGCGCGACGGGGTGACGAAGATGGTCTCCTCGAAATAGGGGCCGTTCAGGGGATCGGGCTTGTCGAACAGGGCGAGGGTTTCAAGCTCGCCGTCGTGGAGCAGCCCTTCGAGGGCAACCTCGACGCCGGGAATGAAGCTTTCGACGAGAATCTGGCGCGCCGCCTCGCCCTGGATGGCCGCCACGTCGGGGGCTTGGAGGATGGCGGCGATGCGGCGATGGGCGGCGATGAACCCGGCTTCATCGTCGGCGCGGATGACACCCCGGCTCGCCGCCAGGGCGAGGGGCTTGAGGACGCAAGGGTAGGGCGCGATCCGCGCCGCCGGGGCCGCTTCGTCGGGGTCGATGCCGACCAGGCGGAATTCCGGCGATGGCGGCCCGGCGTTGGCGAGGGCGCCGCGAAACCGGTATTTGTTGCGCGTCGCAATCACCGAGTCGGGGGAATTATGGACCAGGCCCAGGGCCGCGCACGCGGTCGCCGCGAGCAACAGGGTCTCGTCATCGACGCCGAGGATCGCCGTCAGGGGGTAATCGGCGGCATAGGCTTCGATCTGCCGGCAGCCTTCGGCGATATCGGTAAAATCGAGGGCCAGGCCTCGCTCGGCGGCGAATTGCGCCAGCACCGGGGGCTGGTTCGATCCGATGACCAGATCGACATTGAGCCCCCCGTGATTGAGACCCTGGGCGGCGGCCATGAAATCGCTAACCCGGTAGGACGTGGTCGGGATCAGCAGAAGCAATCGCGCCATGGTGAGGGCCGTGGGGTGCGGTCCGGTGGGGCGCGGGTCTCAGAGCGGGCTGGCGCCGCCCTTGCCCGGCGAATAATAGGGATTGTCGCCGCCGGCATGGTCGGTGACATCGAGCACCGCGGTGATCGCCGGCACGGCCTGCTTGATGGCGGTTTCGATGCCGTTCTTGAGGGTCACGTCGGCCATTCCGCAGCCCTGACAGCCGCCTTCGAGGCGGATGTAGACCGTATCGGGCTTAACGTCGATCAAGGCGATATGGCCGCCGTGCTCGGCGACGGAAGGATTGATTTCAGTTTCGAGAAGCTCGCGGATGGTCAGTGCCTCGGGCGTGTTCATCTCGGGCTTTTTCAGCCGCTCATACTCTTCGAAGGATTGCACCGCCGTGATCTCGGGGACGTAGTGGCGCAGCATGTTCTCGATGCCCGAGAGCATGGCGACGGCCGGCCCCTGGATGTCGAGCAGGGCGATGCCGTTCTCGAAGCCGCGAAACTCGATCTCGCCGCCGTTTTGAGACACCGCCGGCTGGATGCGGGTTTCGATTAGGTCGCGTATTTTCTCGGCAATTTCCTGGGCGGCCTCATCGTCGCCTTCTTCATCGAAAGCGCCGGGCGCGAGAACCGGCTCATCCGCCGTGAAATGCTCCATGATGGCGCGCAGCAGCGAGGGCCGCAGATCGGCCCAATCGGTGGCGTTGGTCTTGGTGATTGAAATGAACTCAGCCCCCAGGGAAACCGCGCCGACCCCGTCGACCGTGAACAGCCGGGAGGCCAATGGCGAGGTTTCCGCCGCCTGCTCCGCATCGGCGAAATTAACCGTTCGGGAACCCGTAACGTCCCGGCCGGGAAGGAATTTAACGACTAGAGGATTGCCGGTATCTTCGGTCTGAATGAACATCTGTCGGCGCCTTCGAATTATGGTTGGTGGAGTCTGTCCACTTGATCATCATGAATGGTAAATGTTGGCGCAAATCGGGCCGAAGGCAAGCCCTGGACGCAAATTGGAGTATAATCCAGGGCGTTTTTTGTGATCTCGGTCACATACATATCGTTGCTCACAATACATAGTGGGACGAATACGCCATGGTTTGAACTGTCGAAGGAGACTATAATGGCCGCTGTCGATTTGAACCGTGAGGACGAGGTCATCGAGGTCATAAATACGGATGATCAAATGATTGGCAATAAACCCACAGCGATTGAACGCCATGCTGTCGCTGTCGCTGCCGCGCCCCGGCTCGTGGGTCGTTTTTGCCGCGACACCGGCGGCGTCATGGCGATCCTTGTGGCCCTGCTTATCCCCGTGGTTGTCGGCATGATGGGTCTCACCGTCGATGTCGGCATCTGGTATTCAGAAAAACGCGCCCTGTAGGACGCCGCCGATGCCGCTGCTCTGGCGGGCGGGGGCGAACTCGCCAACGGATCGAACGCGTTGACCATTATCGCGGCGGCCACGGCCGACGCCACGCGCAATGGTTTCGATACGGCGACGGACGGCATCGTCATCAACAACCCGCCAACCAGCGGGCCCAATCAAGTTGACGGCTCCGTCGAAGTCATCATCTCTCGCCAGATGCCGCTGTTCTTCACCGCGGCATTCTTCAGTCTGATCGGCGCGACGACTCAACAGTTCAAAGCCACGGCGCGGGCGGTGGTCAATACGTCGATTGTGGATGAGTTTTGCATCCTCGGCCTCGATCCGACCGGAGCCAAGTCGGTCGAAGTCACCGGCAACGGCACGGCGACGCTCAATTGCGGTGTCGCGGTGAATTCCGACGCCGACAATGCGCTGTCCATTAGCGGAAACGCGACCCTTATCACAACGTCCGTCTCGACCGTCGGCAACATCGACCTCGTCGGCGGCGGCACACTCAATAGCGAGTCACCTCCCGAGCGCGGCGCCGTGATTGTCGACCCTCTTAAAGACCTCGTAATTCCGACCTTCCAAGGCGCCGGCGATCCTGACCCTGGCGACAACGAGGATATTGACGACGGCTGCGACAAAGGGACTTACGGCCAAGGCCAAAGCGGCGGATACACGGCAACCACCGACCTGAACGCCTCGGATTACGGGGGCACCATGGTCATATGCGGCGGCTTCACTGTCGCAGCGGGCACGACCATCAATCTGGGCCCGGGGATCTATATCATCGACCAGGGTGACTTCGAAATAAATGCCGGTGCATCGATCACCGGCAGCGGTGTGACCATCATTCTCACCAGCTCCGGCGACGACAGCAAGATCGGCAATTTCCAGGTCAATGGCGGCGCCGACATCACGCTGTCCGCGCCGGTAGATGATCCGGACGATGCTCCGGGCTATGGCGGCGTGCTGTTTTACCAGGATCGCAACGTCTCTTCGGGTCCGACAAACAACAACCTCTTCACTGGCGGGGCGGAATTGGACCTCGAAGGCTTTCTCTATTTTCCGTCTCAGGATGTCAGCTTCAAAGGAGGCAGCGAAGTGGGCAGTCGCTGCACCCGCCTGATCGGTCAGAAGGTGACAATCACCGGCAATACCAATTTGGCAACCAATTGTCCCACCAGCGAAGACGCCCATGTCATCGGGAAGCTCGTCGCGTCGCTTGGTGAGTAAGCAGATGGGAATGAGGACCGAAGGGATGAATATCAGCGGATCGAAGCCGGAGAAGGCGGGCCGTTCTCGGATTATTCAGCGATGGGCGGCGTCGTTTCGCGGCTGCTCGCGCGGTTCGGTTGCCATTGAACTCGCCCTGCTGGCGCCCATAATGGCGGCGATTTTGCTCGGTTCCATCGATATTGGCAGCTACATCTATGAAAAAATGCAACTGCAAAGCGCTGCCCGCGCCGGCGCACAATACGCCGTACAAAGCGGCGGCAACTACTCCGATACGGCGTCTATTACCGCCGCTGCTCTGGCCTCGTCAACGGATCTCGATACCGGCGCCACCGTCACCACGGTGTCATTCTGCGCCTGTGCGGACGGCAGTGAAACGGTGGTCGACGCCTCAACCGGTTGCGGCGGGACCTGCACCGGCGGTGAATCCCCCGCGCTTTCCGTACGGGTCACCGTAAAGAACACCTTTACGCCCATATTTCCCTATCCTGGAATTCCCAATCCCATCGTCCTGACGGGCGTTTCCAGCTTGCGGGTGCAGTGATCGTGGAAAATACCGGCTTCAACAATAATCGTGGCGGACGTGCGCCGGGCGGCATATTGATGCGCTTCATCCGGGCGCGGCGCGGCGCCGTGGCTGTTGAGTTTGCCTTGGGCTTGCCGATCTTTCTCTTCATGGTCTACGGTATCTTCGAGTTCGGCCGGGTGTTCTGGACGCAGAACACCATGGAGTTCGCCGTCGAAGAGGCGGCGCGCTATACCATGGTCAATCCCAACGCCAGCAATAGCGCGATCATCCAGATCGTTCAAGACAAGGCAGTTGGGCTCGATGTGACGCGTATCGCCGTCACCATCAGCTTTGAGGTGATTGGGAATGACCGATCCGCCGTGAGTATTGTCGGCACCTATAATTATGCGCCCATGATCCCCATCGTTATTCCGTTCAGCGGCGGGGCAAGCGCCGATTTCACGAAGCTTGAGATGGACATCGTTACTTCGACCCGTATGTTGCTCATCCTCCCCTGATTAATTCCTGGCCCTAATCGATTAATGGCTTTCTCCGATGCCGCCGTCGCCGACCGGGCGCCGCGCCCGCCCCTTCAGTATTTCGTTGCAATCGCTGGGGTGCTGGCGCTTGCCGTCGGCGCTTCGGTCCTGGCGGCGGATGGCTGGAGGATGGCCGCTCTCTTCCTGATCGGCGGGCTTCTGGGTGTGAGCCTCTATCACGCCGCATTCGGTTTTACGTCGGCCTACCGCAACGCCTATCTCCATCGCGATGTCTCCGGGATCGTCGCCCAGCTCGTCATGCTCGCCGTGGCCATGGTGATCTTCGCCCTGCTGATTTCAGCCAGTGAAATGTCGGGGGGGATTTTCGGGCGCAGGCTCGGCGGTGCGCTGGCGCCGCTCGGCGTTCAGGTCGCATTCGGCGCCTTCATCTTCGGTCTCGGCATGCAGCTTGGCGGCGCTTGCGGTTCCGGCACCCTCTATACGGTCGGCGGCGGTTCGCTGCGCATGCTGGTGACCCTGGCGGCCTTCTGCCTCGGCGGGTTCTGGGCCAGCCTCGATATGCCCTGGTGGCGGCAGACGCCGAGCCTTGGCGCCATCTCGCTCGCCGCCGAGTTCGGCTGGGGCCCGGCCCTGGCGCTACAGCTCGGCCTGCTCGCGCTGATCTGGTGGGGTCTGCGCCGCTGGTCGGGCGCGGTCGATCAGCGGCCCTTGTGGCGCGACGATTTCACCTGGCGGCGCTTGCTCATCGGCCCCTGGCCCCTGCTGCTGGCCGCCCTCATGCTGGCCGCCCTCAACGGGCTCACCGTGGCGATCGCCGGCCATCCCTGGTCGATCACCTGGGGCTATACCCTGTGGGCCGCCAAGCTCGCCCAGGCCATGGGGTGGGATCCGGCCTCCAGCCCCTTCTGGAACGGATCCTTCGCCGCCAGGGCGCTTGGCCGGGGCCTGTGGTTCGATGTGACCACGGTGATGAACGGCGGCATCATCCTGGGCGCCATGATGGCGGCGGGCCTGGCAGGCCGTTTCAAGCCGGGATTTCGCCTGCCGCTCAAATCCCTCGCCGCGGCCCTCATCGGCGGGCTCATGATGGGCTATGGCGCGCGCATCGCATACGGCTGCAATATCGGCGCCTTCTTCTCGGGTGTCGCCTCGACCAGCCTGCACGGCTGGCTGTGGATCGCCTTTGCGCTTCCCGGAACCTGGGCCGGCCTCCATCTGCGTCCCTGGTTCGGCCTCAAGAATTAGGCCCGCCATGGCGATAAAACACCGTCGTCCCTTGCGCCGTCGCCCCTTGCCCGGTCCAGGACGGTTCCGTTATGGTTCCCCCTATGAACGCAATATATCAGGCTGAAAGCGCTCCTGAAATCCATGCGGTACGGGCGCTGTTCGTCGAATACGCCGAATCACTCGATTACAAGCTCTGTTTCCAGGATTTTGAGGCCGAACTCGCCCGGCTTCCCGGAAATTATGCAAGCTTGCTGTTGGCCGACCAGGCGGGGGCGGTGGCCGGTTGCGCCGGGCTGTTCGACCAAGGTGGCGGCGATTGTGAACTCAGGCGGCTTTACGTGCGCTCTGAATTTCGCGGCCGCGCTCTTGGCCGCCGTCTCGCGGAGGCGATCCTGGAGGCGGCCAGGGAAATCGGCTGCGCGCGCGTCACCCTGGAGACCTTGCCGTCCATGAAGGCGGCGCGAAATCTCTACAGCGACCTGGGCTTCACCAATGCCGACCCCGCCGACTCTGCCGCCGCCGACGAGCCCACGGACGCGCCGACCGTCATGCGGCTCGTTCTCTAAGCCTTGTCCTCATACTTTCTCTAGGGCCTGATCGAGATCGGCGATGATGTCGCCGATGGTCTCGATGCCGACGGACAGGCGCACCACGTCGGGCGTCGCACCGCAGGCTTCGCGCTGTTCATCGGAGAGCTGGCGGTGGGTGGTCGAGGCCGGATGGAGGATCAGGCTTCGGGTGTCGCCCACATTGGCGAGATGGGAGAACAGCTCGCAGGCCTCGACCAGCCTGACACCGGCATCGTATCCACCGCTCAGGCCGAAGGTGAAGACCGCCCCCGGACCCCGGGGCGTGTATTTTTCCGCCAGCGCCTTATAGGGGCTGGACTTCAGGCCGGCATAGGAAACCCAATCGACCTTGGGGTGGGCCTCGAGATAGTTCGCCACGGCTAGCGCGTTGTCGCAATGGCGCGCCATGCGGAGCGGCAGGGTCTCGACCCCCTGGAGCAGAAGATACGCGTTTTGGGGCGACAGCGACGGGCCGAAGTCGCGCAATGCCACGGCGCGCGTCTTCATGCTGTAGCCGAAATCGCCGAAGGTCTCGGCGAAGGTCAGCCCGTGATAGGCCGGGTCGGGCTCGGTCAGGCCGGGAAACTTGCCGGAAGCGAACCAGTCGAACTTGCCCGATTCGACCACCAGCCCGCCCAGCGAATTGCCGTGGCCGCCGATGAATTTGGTCGCCGAATGGATGATGATGTCGGCGCCCCATTCGAACGGCCGGCAGAGGTAGGGCGTCGCCAGGGTGTTGTCGACGATCAGGGGAATGGCATGGGCGCGGGCGACCTCCGCCACCGCTTCGATATCGACGATGACGCCGCCCGGATTGGCCAGGCCCTCGATGAAGATGGCCTTGCATTTGGGCGTGATGGCGGCGGCGAAATTCTCCGCCTTGCCGGGGTCGACGAAGTGGCATGTCCAGCCCAGACGCTTGAAGCTGAGGCCGAACTGGGTGATCGAGCCGCCGTACAGATTGCGCGACGAGACGAATTCGTCGCCCGGCTCCAGGAGCGAGAAAAAAGCCAGGAACTGGGCGGCGTGGCCCGAGGCGGCGGCGACCGCGGCGCTGCCGTCCTCAAGGCTGGCGATGCGCTCCTCGAGCACCGCCACGGTGGGGTTGGTGAGCCGCGAATAGATGTAGCCGAAGGTCTGTAGATTGAACAGCGAGGCCGCGTGATCGATATCCTCGAAGACATAGGCCGTGGTCTGATAGATCGGCGTCGAGCGTGCGCCGGTGGTGGCGTCGGGCCGGGCGCCGGCATGAATGGCGCGGGTCTCGATGCCGTAGTCGTCTGTTTCATCAGCCATATTCAGATCACCGTCATATTCAGATTACCGCCATCTTCAGATTACCGAATAGCGCCGGGCAGAGATGATGCCGGTGTTGATGCCGCTCCAGCCGAGTTCGCCGGAAAAACGCCCGTATTCGATCTTGGGGCAGCGGTTCATCACCGCTGTCAGCCCGGCTGCCTCGGCCCGCGCCGCCGCCGCGTCGTTGCGCACGCCAAGCTGCATCCACACCACTTCGATGCCCTTGTCGGCGGCCAGGGAAATCGCCTGGTCGGTGATCTCGCCGGCGGCCTCGGCGTGGCGATAGATATCGACCATGGAGAAGGGCCCGGGAATATCGGCGAGGCTGCCATAGACCCGCTCCCCGAGGATTTCACCGCCGGCCCGCGCCGGGTTCACCGGGATGATCCGGTAGCCCTTGAGCTGCAGATATTTCATGGCGAAATTGCTCGGCCGCACCCAGTTCGGGCTGGCTCCGACCATGGCGATTGTTTTGCAGCGGCGCAGGATGCCGCGCAGCAGGGCGGCCGGATAGTGATCGTGGCCGGTCATGGGGGAGGTTATTCGCCGCGCCACACGGGCGCGCGTTTCTCGATGAAGGCGTCGAGGCCCTCCTCGGCGTCGCGGGCCAGCATATTGCGGGTCATGACCTCGGCGGCGTAGTCGTAGGCGCCATCGATATCCATTTCGAGCTGGCGGTAGAAGGCTTCCTTGCCGATTTTCAAGACCAGCGGCGACTTGTCGGCGATGACCGTCGCCAGGGCGGCGACCGCCGTGTCGAGCCCGCCCTCGGGGGCCACGCGATTGATCAGGCCGATGCGTTGCGCCTCCTTCGCGTCGATCATTTCGCCGGTCAGCAGCATCTCCATGGCCTGTTTGCGGCCCACATTGCGCCCCAGGGCGACCATGGGGGTCGAACAGAACAGGCCGATATTGACCCCCGGCGTGGCGAACCGCGCATCCGCCGCGGCGACCGCCAGATCGCAGGTCGCGACAAGCTGACAGCCGGCGGCGGTGGCGATGCCGTGGACCCGGGCGATGACCGGCTTGGGCAGGCGCATGATGGTCAGCATCAAGCGGCTGGAGGCGGCGAAGGTTTGCGCGTAGTACGCACGGTGGGGATTGGCGCGCAGTTCCTTAAGGTCGTGGCCGGCGCAGAAAACGGGACCGGCGCCGGCGATCACCACCAGCTTGACCGTATCGTCCTCGGCGATGGCGTCGAGCGCCGCCTGAAATTCCGCCATCAAAGCCAGGGACAAGGCATTGCGGGCGGCGGGCCGGTTAAGCGTCAGTCTGGCGATGCCGTCGGCATCGTCGCGCAGCAGGATCGCCTCGTTGGCGGTGGCGGTGTCGGTGGCGGTGGTTGGGGTGGTCATCAAAAGGAGTCCATTTCGGTCAGTGATCGTACTCGAGGTTTAACGTAGCATACGCCGTTGTAGAAGACTTTCCATGTCCCGGCGACCGTCGAAGACGCCGTGTATCACGACATCCCGGCCGATGATCCGATAGATTATGCGATAGGGTTTGAAATGGATTTCGCGATAGAGCGCGATCCCCAGAGCATCCAGTTCATTGGGCTTGTTCCCGCGTTCGGGAAAATCTCGCAGGCTGGCGCAGGTCTCTTCAAGACCGTCCAGGATCGCATCGGCGCGCTCGACTGAATCACGGCGTGCGATATAGCCGTATATGTCCTCGATGTCCCGTTCGGCGTCCTCGACGAGCAGAACCCGATAGATCATGGATCACGGTCAGCTTTTTACGCGTTTGCGGATATCGGCGAAAGCCTGGTCGGCGGGGCGGACCCTGCCTTCTTCCAGGCTTTTTCCGCTCATGGCGAGCATCTTCAGGAGCGCCAGAGTTTCCTGGGTTTGTTCGTAGCTTGCGATATCCTGTAGAACCGCCGCGGCCTCTCCATGCAAGGTGATGATGAGGGGCTCGCCCAGCTCGGAAAGATCGCGTATGACCTCTCCGGTATGGGCCTTGAGGTGGCTGATCGGTTTGATGCGATGTTTCAAGAGGGGCCCCTTTTTTGCGAGAATAGACTAAATATAGTCTATTTATGGACTAATACCAGGAATTTTCACGATGACCGATTACGGCAAACCGCGCATAACCATCGCCGAGTTCGAACGCCTGGCGGAAGAAAAGCTGCCGCTGGTGGGGCAATACGCAATTCGCTGCGAGGTGATCGAGGCCGGCCGCGTGGTCATGCGCATGCCGTTCGATCAAGGCCATCTGCGCCCCGGCGGCACGGTGAGCGGCCCGGTCATGCTGGCGCTCGCCGATGTCGCCATCTATGTGCTTGTGCTCGGCCTGATCGGGCCGGTCGAAATGGCGGTGACCACCAGCCTGAATGCAAATTTCCTGCGCCGCCCGCGCGCCCGTGACCTCATCGCCGAGGCCCGCATCCTGAAACTCGGCAGGCGCCTCGCGGTCGGCGAGGTGACGATCTATTCCGACGGCGAGGAGGAGCCGGTGTGCCACGTCACGGCGACCTACTCGATCCCGCCGCTGGACGATGCATCCGTTTAGGGTATCATAATACCGCGAAGTTAATCATTTGATTTTATGTCTTTATTCTCGTTGACAGCGATAAATTCTATGGCATACTCCGCGCCTTCCGAGAATAGACTTTTTGAGATCAAGCCATGAAGACCTATACCGCCACGCCTTCCGACATCGAGAAGCCGTGGTTCGTGATCGACGCCGAGGGCGTGGTCCTTGGGCGTCTCGCCGTTGTCATCGCCAACCGGCTGCGCGGCAAGCACAAACCGACCTATACGCCGCATATGGATTGCGGCGATCATATCGTCGTGATCAACGCCGAGAAGGTGCATCTCACCGGCAACAAGCGCGCCGACAAGCTGTTCTATTGGCATACCGGCTATCCCGGCGGCATCAAGAGCCGCACCATGGAAGAGCGCCTCGAGGGGAAATTCCCCGAGCGGGTGGTCATCAAGGCGGTCGAGCGGATGGTCCCCAAGGGCCCCCTGGGCCGCCAACAGATGAGCAATCTCAAGGTCTACGCCGGCGCCGAGCATCCCCATGAGGCCCAGCAACCCGAGGTTCTCGACGTTGCCGCCATGAACCCGAAAAACAAGAGGACGGCTTAAAATCATGGCCGACGAAATTCACAGCCTCGCCGATCTCGGCGAACTGACTAAAGCCGCCGCCGCGAAATCCGCCGCCGCGACCACCGACGAGACCCCGACGCCCGACGAGAACGAACTGCCCGAGCCCAAGAAGGACGCCCAGGGCCGGTCCTACGCCACCGGAAAGCGCAAGAACGCTATCGCCCGGGTGTGGATCAAGCCGGGCAAGGGGCTGTTCACCATCAACGGCCGCGATGAGCTGACCTATTTCGCGCGGCCCGTGCTGCGCATGCTGATCAACCAGCCCTTCGAAGCCTGCAACCGGGCCAACCAGTTCGATGTCTGGTGCACGGTCACCGGCGGCGGCCTGTCGGGCCAGGCGGGCGCGGTGCGCCACGGCATCTCCAAGGCCATGGCCCTGTTCGAGCCGGCGATCCGCAGGACCCTCAGGAGCGGCGGCTTCCTGACCCGTGATTCCCGCGTCGTCGAGCGCAAGAAATACGGCAAGGCGAAAGCCCGAAAGAGCTTCCAGTTCTCCAAGCGGTAGATTGGAAGCTGAAGAAAACACATTGTTTTCAAGGGCCTGCTGGAAAGCGGGCCCTTTTTTCTTGGTCACAAATAAGTCACATGCCCTTGTAAGCTCAGGATCTCACAATTAAGTAAGGGGCTATCCCAGATCACTAGCCCATATTATCTCTAACCCACTGTCTCAATTGCGATAATTTATCTGGGACAGCCCCTTAATGGCGGATGGGCAGATCGTAGAAGTAGCCGCTCCCGAAGCGTTCTTCGAAATCACGCAACACGAGCGCACCCAGAAATTTCTGGACCAATTTCTTGGTCGCCAATACTGCTGCATATGAGAAATTTATAACATTATCTGCGCACAAAATAGTAGCTGATCGCAAATCAAAGGAGTAGAAATGCGTCCATTCAAAATAGATATTGCTGAAGAACAGATTAAAGATCTCCAAATGCGACTTCGTAGTGCGCGTTGGCCGGGGTCGATTTTTCAACAGGGTTCTGAAGATGGTGTGAGCCTCCCCTTCGTTCAGCGGTTGGTTTCCCACTGGCAATCAGATTTCGATTGGCGCGCACAAGAGGCCCGTCTGAATAGTCTGCCTCAATTTATCGCAAACATTGACGGATACGATATTCATTTTGTCCATGTGAAGGGTAAGGGCGCCAATTCGATGCCCCTAATCCTGACCCACGGTTGGCCGGGTTCTTTCATTGAATTCGAACGGATGATTCCGTACTTGACCGACCCTGCCGCCCATGACGGTGATCCAAACGACGCCTTTGATGTCGTCGTTCCTTCGCTTCCTGGTTTCGGCTTTTCCTCGTCTCCAAAGCAAGCCGGTATCAGCAGCAAGCAAATCGCCATGCTTTGGCACAAACTTATGAAACAACTTGGCTACGATCGGTTCAGTGCGCAAGGCGGCGACATCGGCGCAGGAGTGTCGAAATGGCTTGCCGCGCTGTTCAGCGAAGATCTGATCGGGGTGCATGTGAACTACATATCTGCAAGCTTTCGTCCGCCTCTCGGGGATGGATTTCCGCCCGTTACGAAAGAGGAAAACGACTTCCTGCGCTGTCAATCGGCGTTGAACTTTGACCCCCTATCGGCGTCCAATATTGACCCCTCTTGTGGCACAGAGAAGGTTGTCCAGGTAGTCAATAGGGGGGACCCGCGCGGCTTCGTGTAGCGCTTTAGCGTTACGCGGAGCGAAGTCGCGTGGGGGGTACCTGTTGACCCACCGGGGCAACCGGGCCGCGGGAGTGGTGTGGGCTGATTTACGAGCGGTTCTTGAAGCGCCAGCTTTGGTTTCCGGTCTCCAGGATGTCGCAGTGGTGGGTCAGGCGGTCGAGCAAGGCGGTTGTCATTTTTGGATCAACGAAGATCGACGGCCATTCCTTGAAGGACAGGTTCGTTGTGACGATTACCGAGGTTCGTTCGTAGAGCCGACTGATGAGATGGAACAATAGTTGTCCGCCGCTTTTGGCAAAGGGTAGATAGCCGAGTTCATCGAGGACCAGAAGATCGGTCCGCGAGAGCTGGTCGGCGAGCCGCCCCGCCTTGCCGTCTCGGGCATCGGCCTCAAGGCGGTTGACCAGATCGACGACGTTGAAGAAACGGGCTCTGGCGCCGCTGCGGATGCAGTTGGCGGTGATGGCGACAGCGAGGTGGGTTTTGCCGGTGCCGGTGCCGCCGACCAGGACGGCGTTGCGCAGGCTGTGTACGAATCCGCCGTCGTGGAGTTCGCGGACCAGGGCCTCGTTGACCGGCGAGGCATTGAAGTCAAAATCGGAGAGATCTCTGGCCATGGGCAGCTTGGCCGTGGCGAGACGGTATCTGATGGACCGCGCCGTCTTATCGGCGACCTCGGCGGCCAGCAAATCGCCGATGATCCGGCCGATGGAGTGTTTACGCTTCACCCCGGTGCCGACGACCTCGTCATAGGCGGCACGCATACCGGAGAGCTTGAGTTGGCTCATCAGGTCGAGCAGGTCATGGCGTTCCATGGATGGCCTCCGCCCCTGTCTCCTTACTCACCAACCCTGGCCGCAGACGGTCATAGCGGTCGCAATCGGCCGCCGGTTCCAGGCTCAGGCTTAGGGCGGCGGGCACATCGAGGGGCGGCGGCGGGGCCTCCTCGCGCTGGCGCGCCAGGATATTGAGCACCACGACCCGGCCACACGGCCCCCCGTCAAGGGCTTGCCGGCAGGCGGCTTCCACCGCCTCCAGTCCATCGTCCATGACCGCGGCGAGAATGGCGACAAACTGGCGGTCCGCGTCATCGCCGACCCCCAATCGCCGCCGTACCCGGGCCAGGGCGGGCGGCAGATCCCAGTCCTTGAACGGCGCGCCGTTGCGCAGGGCGCCGGGCTTGCGGGCCAGCACCGGGAGATAATGCCAGGGATCGTAAGCCACCCGATCCCGGTTGAAGATGCGGGCGTGCGTTGCGACAATCTCGCCGTCGAGACGGATCTCCACCCGCTCGGCATAGGCCCGCAGGCTCACCGGACGGTTCGCCGCCTTGGCCATCACGCTGTAACGATTGCGGTCAAAGCGCACCAGACAGGTTTTCGAGGCCGCCACCGTGGTCTCGTGAAAACCGTCGAATGGACCCACCCAGGGAACCAGGGACGCCTTCTCCTCCATGAAAACATCCCATACCGTTCGTTCCTTGAACTCCGGATGGGCCATGGTCTTGGCAAAATCGACACAGCGCGCCTCCAGCCATTGGTTCATCTCCTCGAGCGTAGCAAAGTGAAGCCGGGGCGCGAAGAAGCGCTTGCGGACCGTGCCGACCTGGTTCTCCACCTGACCCTTTTCCCAACCCGCGCCCGGCGTGCAGGCCACCGGCTCGACCAGGTAATGAGAGCACATCTGCGCAAAACGCAGATTAAAACGGCGATCCTTGCCGCTCAGGATACCGTCCACGGCGGTCTTCATGTTGTCGTAGATGCCCCGCGTACAGGCCCCGCCAAAGAAACGGAACGCCCGCTCGTGGGCGTCAAAAAGCATCTCCTGGGTCTCACGCGGATAGGCCCGAACGGACATCATACGGCTGTGGCAAAGCCGAACATGGGCCACCTTC
>ERZ813253.164-NODE-164-length-26405-cov-10.211926_pt1 | contig 26405 bp, 20 predicted proteins | sample MGYA00520893_ERZ813253 | MGnify/ENA primary metagenome ERZ813253 (study PRJEB31669, sample SAMD00080414) | marine metagenome | biome: oceanic hadal pelagic zone biome; feature: marine hadalpelagic zone; material: sea water | place: Pacific Ocean:Izu-Bonin Trench...
AAATATTTCAAAAGCCTAGGACATAGCATCAGCGTCACGACCACGAAGGAATCCAGAAGAGAAGAATTGGAACAAGTTGCCGACAAGGTCACGGTTATGTTTGGCAGCAACCGAGAAAAAATGAAAGAATTATTGGTAGATCAAGACATCCTCGTTTTAACAGTTGCCGGTGGAATGGTTGAAAAAGATGGCAAACCCTTCATGGACCTAGATCTTTACAAGGATGCTTATGTTGGCACCGCAGAAAGCGTGGCCGATGCCATCGGATCTGACTCCAGTCTAAGGCAGATTATTTTTACAAGTTCACTCAATGCCTATGGCGACGGGGGTAGTGCCGATGAAATTTCTGAAGACACAGCAGCCAATCCATTGAATCCCTTTCAAGAGGTGTATATTGCAACAGAGGACTTGCTCAGAAATCTTGAAAACGATCAATTGAGTATATGTATTTTCAGGACTGGGACCATTCATGGTCCTGGGCGGGAATGGAAGAATCAAATGGCACAACTCTCGGGCCAAAAAACCCCATTTGATGGCAGTTCAGATGCAATGATTGTGCATCGTGATGACGTGGTTAGAGCAATTGAAATGGCCATAAATAAAAATCTGAATGGTCTTTACAATCTGTTCAATGAAGTCAAAATGTCTAAACAAGAATTCTTTGCTGCGGTTTGCGACCAAGAAGGTTTGGCCCATGTTGAATGGCTCAATCTGAGTCCAGGCCCCAAGAATGTTTCCAACCAAAAAATTAAAGATGCTGGATTAATGTTTCTTGATCCGGATGCAAGTCAAGATTTTAAGGATCTCTTATAAGTAACTTAATTGTCGGGCAATGCGTAAGCAATAATCTCATCGCTGATCCCTTGTGGGTAATTCCACATATGGCCACCGGTTGCAATGACAACATATTGTTTCCCATTTGCCATATAGGTCATTGGTGATGCCATTGCCGAAGTGGGTGCTTTGATTTCCAAAAGTTTTTTACCGGTTGACACATCAAAGGCGCGGAAACGCTCATCTGCTGTAGCCCCTATAAATACAACTCCTCCAGCAGTGGTTATGGCCCCGCCTGCAAAGGGTGTTCCCCATTCAAATCCTATGGGCAATGGACTTAATTTATCTATTTTGCCAAATGGCGTTTTCCACAAAATATCGCCACTGATCATATCAACCGCTACCAGTAAAGACCAAGGGGGGGCGGTGCATGGTGTGAATAAGGGAGACAACACTGGTTTTTGCTCAAGACCGTAGTCGGTCCCTTTGATTAATCCCGGAGGTCCCATTGGATTGCCAGCTCTTGGATCTCTGGCCTTTGCCTTGTCCACTTGATCTGCTGGGATTAAACGAACGTAGAAAGGAACTTGAGATACGGGCACAACCAGAATATTTCTCTCCGGGTCAAAAGCACCGCCTCCCCAGTTGGCACCCCCACCAACCTGAGGAAACATTACTGTGCCCTTTGTTGACATTGGAGTAAACATTCCTCCATAACGAGACGCGGCTATCAGTTTCCTGCAAGCTTCTCGCTCGTAGGGGGTAACGCCCCAAGCATCATCGGGAGTAATTCCTTGACGTACCAATGGAGGTGGTTTTACAGGAAAAGGTTGTGTTGGCGAGAGTTGATCACCAAGAATCCCATCGGTAGGGACTGGGCGTTCTTTTATTTCAAAATACGGTTCACCGGTATCTCGATGAAATGTATAGACCATGCCGGTTTTACCCAATTGAATGACAATCGGTATTTTGCCTTGTTCTGTAGTCACGTCCACCAGCATCGGATGGGTAGGCAGGTCCCAGTCCCAAATATCGTGGTGAATCGTTTGGTAATGCCAAGCCAGTTCACCTGTCGATGCTTTTATAGCCAATACGGAATTGGCATATCGATTGTCTCCCGGTCTCAAGGCACCATAAAAATTAGGGGCAGCGCTTGCCGTCGGTATAAAAACTAAATCCCGTTTGCTGTCTACCGACATTGTGGTCCAAACGTTTGCACCTCCGACGGTGTACGGAAGAGACCCTGGGTTGTCCTCACCCCTCACCAAGGTGTCAAAAGCCCATAAAAATTTTCCCGTCCTAGCATCGAAACCCCTAACAGCACCATTGACAGAGCTCGCATCTTTGAATTTATTACCGGTTCCCCCTATAACTACGACACCGTTAACAACAGCGGGAGGTGACTTAAGTTGCATTGCCCTTATCTGATTTGTGGGTTCCATAGATTTGATAAAAGGGACTACATCGACAATTCCATCCTTGCCAAAGTTGGGGCAAGGATTGCCCGTTCTAGCATCCAATGAAATTAACCTCTTATCACTTGTAGCTAAAAATAGACTGTGCCCACAGACCTCATTTGGGTCTGCATCTGAATCTCTCCATTGCGCTAACCCTCGGCAATTAAATCTTCCGGCAAACGGTCTTAAATCAATCTTTGGGTTATAGAACCATCTTTGCTCCCCTGTTTCAGGATCGATGGCAATGACTTCGTTGAACGGTGTGCATAACACCAGATGGCCTCCAACATCCTTGGGCAAGATAATTGGGGTCACCTGGAATCCAACCAAATGTTTGAGAAATGACAATTTTTCAGGAACACGATCCAAATGTCCTGTTTTAAAAGTCCATGCGACCTCCAGATTATGGACATTGTCTTTGTTGATTTGGGTCAAATCAGAGTATCTACCGCCCCCTTCATGACCACCATAGTGCATCCAGTCACTTTCAGATGCATAAGAATTGAGGGTGCCTGCAGCTAGGAAAAATATACCAATAAGACTGGCACTGATTCGCTTGATTACGCCCAAAACCCAGAAGCTACTCACAGCACTACTGATTAATTGGCTCATTACTGAGAGCCTCTCGACCTACATATATTGTTCTCGGTACCAATCATTGATGTCATCACCAGTGGTTAGTAAGACATCATCGTGGCCAGCTATGTACTCAAATGCGCGTTTTAAATGCTTGAATTTGTTGGGTTGACCAACGTGGAAAGTGTGCAAGCAGATGGGCATACATCGAGCATTGGTAGCCCCTTCTTCGTACAATACATCAAATTGATCAATGATCATGTCTCCGAATGCCTCTGAGGAGATTCCAAGGTTCAAAAAAGCCGGAATATCATTGATTTCTACGGTGTAAGGCACTGCAATCAGATTGTTGTTGGGTGTGTTGAATCTGAATGGGTGATCATCGGCGGTGTAGTCGCAGAGATACTCCACTCCATTTTCCTCAAGTATTTTTGGAGTATTGTCGGTATGGGTCAAGAAGGGGCTTAACCAACCTTTGGTTTTTCTACCCAATGCTTCTTCCATGGTAGTGCATACCGTACTGATGATTGACCTTTCTTTATCTTCATCAAGTGGAATGTGTCCACCCTGGCCATCGGGAGCATTCCCAATGAAATTGGCTGGTGCATTGTTGATCCCATGACCAATGAAAGCCCAGTTCGCTGCCAAACCTTCCTCGACGATTCTTGGATACTCCCTGATGATTTCTGAATTCAGACACACTGTGGCTCGCATACCAAGCCTGTCCATCAGTTCCTTCATTCTCCACAGGCCCACTCTGTTGCCATAGTCTCGCCAACCGTAGTTTAACGGGTCTGGAGAAAATCCTTGTGTTCCTGGAATCAAAGCTGTGCCAGGGATATCGGCAGGAAAATGCTCAATGTTAATGTATGGCATGACAGCAACTCTTGCCCCATCTGGGAGTTTAAAAGGTTCCCGGTCTATGATTGGTACATAATCATAATGTTTGCATTGCGTTAAATCACTCATTCTATTTCCCCTTTTTTAAATCCAATTTTTCTCAAATAGCAGACCAATCTAGAGGCTGTTTAAATAGCTCATAGCTTGCTCTTTGCTGATCACATCACCGTATTTTGCATTGATATCAAATAAATTTGCTTCATGTGGACCTTCGGCTCTGTCGCCGATACATTCCCTCACGCAAATTGGTCGAAACCCATGTTGAACTGTATCAACCGCCGTAGCCCTGATGCAGCCAGAGGTTGTGCAACCGGTAATAATCAATGTGTCAACCCGCAACCCGTTCAGAGTGGCAACCAATGAAGTCCCAAAAAAAGCACTGGCGTACTGTTTCACGATCACAACTTCACCTTCTTGGGGTTCAACCTCTTCACAAAATTCAGCATAGGGGTTGCCTAAAACCAGATCTTTTAAAACCGGCGCCTTTTTAATCCAAACGCCTCCATCCTCAAAATTTGGTGAGGTATACAGGACTCTTGTATGGATAATAGGTACCCCTTTGGATCTGGCAAGTGCAAGTATGTCTGGCATCTGAGAAAGGCATTCCACGACACCTGGAGCATACAGATCCGATCCTTCAGTAGTGTATCCTTGTAAAAGGTCTATAACGATAAGTGCTGATTTTTCACCAAAACCTAGACCCGTGTCCCAAACTCCTGCGTAATTGTCTTCAGTTGATTGTTTTGACATCTACAGCCTCCCCTTGTTGGTTAATTTTTTTTAAAACCGTATATTTTCTTCTTCCAATCCCATTCAACTTAATACAGGGTCGGACTGGTAATCATAATAAATAATTATGGGTTTGACTAGAATTTGGAGAATCGTTTGTTTGGATTATTTATCTTCATTGGCTGAACCAGTTGATTTGATGTAGTTGGCTATCGCATTCAATTCAGATTCAGGCAACCAAGAAAATCCAGGCATAACACCACCAGAAATACTGCGATCAGAATTTGGCATCCGACCAACTGTCAGCATTTCAACCAATTCTTCTAGGCTGGATTCGGTGACAAAACCAGAATTTTTTAAACTGACACCAAGACTGGTAACGCCCTCTAAATTATTCCCATGGCAAAAAACACAGCGTTTTAGATAATTTTCACGACCAGATTGAGATCTGTTTTCAACCAATCTGTTGTCAATTGAACCTGTTTTGGTGTCGATGACAACATCAACGCTCCTCGATGCCATGCCAAAAGCAGCAACACTGTTAGGTTTTTCACTGGCAGAGGTTACCGGGCCGTTGTCAACAACGTAACCAGGTGCCTTCATGCTGTAAACTCCCATGCTAACAACGGCGATGCTCACTGAACCAATTACGACCAACAGATGCCTGTTCAGAGACAGATTGATTTTGGGTAAAGAGTTAATGAAAGTAATTATCAAAATGCTGGCGCACAACAAAACCCCTATGTGCAGAATAAAGACTAAGATTTCTGGAGACCATTGGCTCCCCTGATGATAAATGTCTGTGATGCTTAATGCCGGTGCCTCCTCCATTTTACTGATGGATGAATACGCCCACTGAAGATCAAACCAATTTTGTATTGCGGTAAATAAACTTGCAGTAATGGCAAATCCTAGAGCATAGCCTGATTGCCTTAAGACACCGAATAGACCGGAAACCATCCCTGCCCTTTGCGGGGGTGCACTGGCCAACATCAAATTGTTGTTTGGTGAGAAAAATAGACCTGTGCCAGCCCCAATAAGCAGCATTGCAGGCAAAATCATCACCACGGTTGACTCAGCATTTAACAACAGTAAAAGCGTATACCCGATACCGGTGAGCAGAGCACCCATCATACACAACTTCTCTGGCCCAAATCGATCAGACGCATTTCCCGCAATAGGGCTGATCAACAAAGTTGCCAAAGCTGCCAGCCCTAGAGCCAAACCGGCATCCCAAGCCTTCATTTCCAGGCCACTGATCATGACAATAGGAAGAATAAACAGGTAAACGGGGAAACTTGCGAATACAGATGTGAAGGCAATGGACGCTCTGGTGAAATTGTTACTCTTGGTGAATAAATCAAGATCTATTAACGGGTCATCGTGTTTTCGCTCTTGTTTTAAAAATAGGGCAAAAAAAACGAAGCCAAAAACAAATATAATCCATACCAAAGGATCCAGATGATTGTCCTCCACAGGAAGCTTATTGCACCCAAACAAGATGCCAAATAAGGCCACAGTTAAATAAAGAGCACCCAGGTAATCATAGGTTCTCTGACGTTTGGTAAATTGAAACGGATGCTTGAAACCCAGAGCTAAAAAGGCAAGGGCTATGGCCAATATGGCAAACGGAATTCTGGACCAAAAAATTGCAGTCCAATCGTATGCATCGAGTAACCACCCTGCAAAAACAGGCCCCATTACGAACCCAACTGCATTTGCCGCCTGAAGAATACCCAATGCCCTGCCTCTTCTTTTTGCACCGTACATTGCGGTCGCAATGGCAAAAGTGGAGGGCAGGAACAAAGCCATGCCAAACCCCTGGATAAAGCGAATAGTGATCAGTGTGTTGGCATCGGGTGCCCATGAACAGGCAATCATTGCAAGAGCATATATAAGAGTCCCAAATTGGAAAAATCTAGCGTGACCTATGCCATCTGCCATCTTTGCTGCCAATAACATTGGACCACTTGCTGCGATTAAATAACCCAATGCTACCCAAACAATTTCGCTGGTGCTGGAATCGAGTTTATCGATCATGTCGGGAATAGCGATCGGGGTAAAACTCGAATCCAAACTGGCCATCACAGACGACAGGACCAGTGAACTCATGATTAAGAATATACGCCCTTTTGACAGCTCCATCACAGGATCCTTCATTTCCAGATTAGGTTATTGAATTAGTATATTTTGACGTTAGGGATATTGAAAAGTGATTTCCATTCCTTGGCAATAAGGATGTCCATCAATCTAGATTCCTTGCCTTCTTGTTTTCTCTCCATTTCAAATTGCAATGTGATCAGTGCCGCATCCACCTCCTCGCCAAATAGACTACGAAGATATTCTGTTGGCACTCTAGGCTCATCGGAAAATTCACCGCTGTCGTCAAAAGTGGGTGGTAACATTGGCGGGACGTAAAAAACATTGGGCTCTGTTCCGTATTCAGGGTGAAGCGGCAAAGCAACTTTCCATTGGTATACTAATTCATGAATGGGACCGTTTTCATCTTCCAGGAATCCTACAAATCTTAACCGACCTGGGCATTGTCGTGCACATGCCGGGGCCACACCCTCTTCAAGTCTTGGAAAACAAAAAATACATTTCTGGGATTTTCCAGTTACATAATTGAAATATATTTTGTCGTAAGGACACGCCTTGTTGCATTCACGGATACCCTGGCATTTGTCCTGATCGATCAAAACCACACCGTCTACTTCACGTTTGTAAATTGCTCTCACCGGGCATGCTTCCAAACAGGAAGGTTTGGTGCAGTGATTACACATCCGAGGTAAGTAAAAGTGGTAATTATTTGGGTAATCGCCCGAACTGGTGTCTTCATCCCAATTTGAGCCTTTCACCATGGGTCGTTCTTGTTGCAGCTGCACTTCAACGCCCTTGAAATAGACTTCGTCATGGTTTAATGGGATTTCTTCACCGTGATCTTCCTTTGTGGTCATCAGACCATCTCTGTTGAGGTCGCCATTTGCATCATATCCACCTCCGCCTTCTTCCCAGTACCGCGGGTATCCCGGTCCCGGTTTGGTTTCCACATTATTCCAAAGCATATACTCCTGGCCAGGCTCATCAGTCCAAAGTGATTTACAAGCTGTGGTGCATGTTTGACAACCTATACATTTGTTCAAATCCATCACCATTGCAACTTGACCCATGCTCAACCCTCCATTAACAGTTACGGATCATTGATCGTCTCTAACTGCCATTCGATATCGTCTTCAAGAAACTTGTTCAATTCTACAACAATTTTTGTATACATTGCATCTATTGAAATTCTTTTTAATGTGTTCTGAAAATTAGGGACCCAATTGACTAAATGACGTGTGGAAAAATCAAGCTGGGCCAGCTGATAAGACAACCTGTCCTCGGTGGAATTGTGTTCCTGAAAACATAAAAAATGCATGAACTCCAATTCGATGGACAAATGGTCCATTTGCCATTGAAATTTCTCACCAAGTGTGTAAGCAAAATACTCATAAAAACGCACCAAATCTTCCCGTAAACCGGCCGGTTGGAGCATAAACAAGTCTTCCCTGATTGGAGCCGGTGGTCCGTCATTACCTACCTCAAAAAGCCCGCTGTATTGCTTTTTCAATTCACTCAGGTCTTGTTGGCTAAATTCATTCATGAGATCTGAGAGGTCTAAAGAATATGGAAGACCGGTGGTGCTTGCAATCCCATTGAGCTTGTTCTTGGTATCCAAATCGTGGGGTGAACTTAACAAAACAGAAAATGATTCATAACCTAGAGAGCGAAGTATCGCAGTATTCTCTGAAGATCTTAAATCATTGTTGCAGAATCTTTGGTCTCTCTTTTCAGAGCTTGAGTGCTTGTTCATGCCGATCTTTCAAAATTGCAAGTGAAGTCTTTGTAAGTTTGATTTGGGGCAAATGCAAGAGGTTGGTATCCCAAATGACCGTAGTCACCTACCATTGAAGTTGGCTTGATCAACCCAGCAGTTGGGATGACTTCACCAAAGTTTTTTCCATGTTTAAACATTTTAGGATCCCATCCATGGTACATAAACAACATACCGGGCTGTATCCCAGAACTTACATGCGCCATTGCGAAAAATTCTCCAGCGGAATTGAAGACACGAATCATATCATCATCTTTTACGCCACGTTCCTCAGCATCGTCAGGATTCACGTAAATGTCAGGCTCGCCTCTCTGCAGACTCAACAAAAATGAATCGTCTCGCCACATACTGTGGATACCATGCCTGGCATGTCCCATCATCATTCTCAGCGGATAGCCTTCAATTGAGAGTGGCTCCTTGTATGTGGGCAATGTTTCCCCAAATTCAATAAACCACTCATGGTCAATGTAAAACTGCTGGCGACCGGTAAAGGTTTCATAGGGGTGTTTGTCAACGACACTTTTCACAATCTCGGTGTGATATGGGGATTCTTCATTGTCCCACGCCGTGTTGTCTACGCCGTTCACTTTGACTATGCCTTTTACTGAAAGTTCCTCGAAAGTAATTTTTGGAATGCCGTGGCTGGTGTTGATGATAAATTGGGCGACATCCTTGGAATTTTGCACTCTACCTTCCATGGTATAAAGCTCTAAGGTCTTTTTGTAATCTCTCCTGACCGTCCTTCCATCCACAACATCTTTTATCGGAGGAATGTCTCTTTCGATTGCACGGCGACTGATCGCCTCGGCCAATCTTCTGTTGGCCTCCCAATCATCAACAGATTCACCCAAGGGAGCAACCGCTTCATTAAGTACCTGCAGATAAGGTACTCTGGACTGAAGCATCAAATCGTTTCTTTCATAGTGGTGCGCAATGGGTAACACATAATCAGAATGAAGCGACGTGACGCCCATATCAGGCGCCAGTGAAACGATTGTTTGCAATTCGTCAAAGGCATTTTTTCTCCAAGAATTGTTTGAAGCACGCCAATTTGCGCCGTTGTTTCCTGCAAAGATACCCATTTTCCAGCCGTGCCTGCTGTAATTTGGGAACCAATCTTCACTTATGCTTTTTTGATAATACCGGTCGTAGGTATCGGCCAATTTCTTGCCATAAATTTTCCGTGTCAGTTCCTTCATGTTGCCATGGTCGTAATCCCACGTTGTTCCTGAAATCAGCCGAAAAGCTGGGCCAATACCTGAAAAACCAAACTGGTTCATACCTCTGGATATGGGTGCATTTGCCACTTGCAAGCCACCGCCTTCTTTGCCGATGCTGCCAGTAAGTGACAAGAGCAACAACATGGCTCTTTGCAACAGATCACCATGCAACCATTTGCAGGCAGCATAGCCGGCATAAATCATGCTCGGGTTTGCCGTTGCAAAGATTCTTGCCGTTTCTCGAATCACCTGGGCATTAACCCCGGTAATTTCTGTGGCTTTTTCGGGAGTGAAATCTCTGCATTGCTCTTTTAAAAGTTCAAAAACTGTGGTCACTTCAATTTCGCCATCGAGAGTTTTTATATTCCATCTCCCCTCCAAAGCGGGTTCAATGTTCCCCAGCTCAAGTGTGCCGTGTTTTCTGCGATCTCTGCCAGTGGGTTTGATGGCACGACCTGTTCCAGGCGCTTGCACGATTTTATCGGTGGCCTCATCCCACATGTAATAAACATTGTCTGCAACTGCTAAGAGCCCATAGAGCGAGAGGTGTTCCCTTCGCAAAAATTCCTTGGTATCGGTTCTCACGAGCAAGGGTAAATCGCTTTGTTCCTTGATGTACGCTTCCTGATACAATTTTTCCTTAAGAATCACCTCCACCATCGCCATGGCCAGAGCACTGTCGGTTCCCGGCTTTGGATTCAACCAAAAACTTGCATGCATGGCAGTTGGGGTGAATTCTGGGGAAATGGCAATCACTTGCGTCCCGTTGTATCGTGCTTCCCAGAAAAAATGTGCGTCTGGGATTCTGGTGGCAGCTGGATTACTCATCCATATCAAAACACATTTTGACTTGTAGACAGAGGCGAAAGTATCCCCGGTATAGACCTGACCGAGGGTCATGTACGAACCGGTTGGGAGATCACCAACGCCGGAAAAGAATTCAGGAACGGTTACGCCAGTAATGTTTGCAAACCTGAGCAGGGAAGCAAAAGATGCCATTTTGACCGACATTTGTGTGCCACTTCCGTAAGAAATGCATTCGGGACTGTATTCGGTTGCGTAGTCGAGAAATTTATCGGCAATCTCAGTTGTCGCCTGTTCCCAGCTGATCCTTTGCCATTTACCTTCACCGCGTTTGCCGATTCTTTTTAAGGGATAAAGAATCCGCTGGTTGCCATACATATACTTGTGATGACGCAAGCCCTTTTGGCAACCTCTTGGGCCAAAATCAGGGGCATCTCCTATTTGTTCATACTCACCTTGTTGTTCTTCTCGCCAGACCACGCCATTCTTAACAAAAATATTGAATGCACAAGTTCCTGCACAGTTGGTTCCATGGGTACCCCGGACAACTTTGTCCCAAGTCCACTTCTTTCTGTAAAGATCCTCAAAACCACGGTAGGTGTCGTTTGCAAGAACTTTTGGGGCCACTGCATATTGCAAAGCCAGGCCAATGCCCGAGGCCGTTGTTCCTTTTAAAAAATTGCGTCTGCTTAGCTTAATCAATGTTGTTACTCATTGTGCCAATAGTTTATCTCAAATTCCTTTTTTTGTTTAAAACTTATCAGGATTATGGACAATCAATAAAAACAGGTAGGTTGCGATAATGCTTTCTTTTTATCTGATGTAGATGTGTAATAAATGAACCATGATCACGTACAAAGAAGCCATCAATATTCTCAGTGAAGCATTGCAGCCATTGCCCACCAGTAAAATGGCGCCAGAGCAAGCCCATGGCGTTCTCGCGAGAGATTTGATCAGCACAATAGAAGTGCCAGGCTTCTCAAATTCTGCAATGGATGGTTTTGCTGTAAGGTCCATTGAAACCAATGGAGCCAACGCAGAAAATCCAGTAACACTTGAAGTAAGAGGATGCATTCTTGCAGGTGAGTTGGCTCCGGAAATAGATCAGAGAGAATCGTGTTGCGAGATCATGACAGGGTCCATTATGCCGATTGGTTTTGATGCTGTAATTCCTGTTGAACAGGTTGACATCACCGATGAAGATGGAAGAGCCTTTATTCTGGTCAATCAATCTGTCCATACCGGGCGAAATGTGCGGTTCTCAGGTGAAGATTTTAAACCCGGTCAAACAGTCGCTAAAAAAGGCCAGCTGCTCAATCCTCATATTTTGATGGCTATTATCGCAAACAAAATAGACACAGTTTCTGTTTATCGCCCCCCCAAAATAGGCATCCTGACCACGGGTAGTGAACTTGAAACTGGCAACCAAGAGGAAACCCGTCCGACCATTCCCAATACCAATGGTCCGTTTCTGCAATCTTCGATCAGGAGGATGGGGGTTCCTTGCAATGGAACCGTCAGCGTTGGTGACTCATCCCCGATGATCCAAAAGAAAATTCAGGATTTTATGGACCTTGAGAGCGACATTATTATCATCAGCGGAGGTGTTTCAGCAGGAAAAGTTGACTTTGTCCCTGGTGCATTGCTTGCACTCGGGGCAAACATACTCTTTCACAAAGTTTGGATCCGCCCGGGGAAACCGATCTTGATGGCAAAATTACCCGCCGGTCAATTTGTGTTTGGCCTTCCCGGAAACCCCGTTTCAGTGGCAGTGGGATTTAGATTCTTTGTCAACCAAGCAATTAGAATCTTGCAAGGTCAGCCGCTGGAACGGCCAATCTGTGCAATCAACAAAACTGAATTCAACAAACCTGAGAAATTTTGTTTTTTTGCCAAAGCACAAACTGAATACACACAATCTGGGAGTTTGGAGGCAACGGTTCTGCCTGGACAGGAATCATTCAAACTCAGCCCATTCTATCGAGCAAACTCTTGGATGGTTCTTCCTGAAGGTTCAAACGTGATCAAAGCTGGGGAGAGAATACAGGTTGTGCCTCTGCACCCAGGCGAAGCAATATAAATAACAGATCAACAGAGGGCTTTAGCTTTTTAAAACCCAAGCACTGCACCATCCATTCGCATTGACCAACTTATACTGAAAAATGGAACAAGGGCCCCACCCTGGATCTTCTAAAGTTTTAAATAACATGCAATTGGCACAATTTTGCCCAGGCTCGAATCTTGCAGCCATGGGATTGGAAATATCAACATCACCCGCATCGTGAACATAGAGGAGCATCTTAGCCATCTGATCTTCTTCGGTAAGGCGATCCTGAGCAATGACTTTATGTCCAAACAGGGCCACAGGTAAGACAGCTGAGAAAAATTTTAATACCCCCCGACGAGAATTTAGCAATAATTTCATCATCCAACCTCCAAGATTATTTATTTGGTAAAGAAGTTTACCAGATGTTATTTAGAAGGAAATTAAAGTTTCAAATATTCACTTTAAAGCGCTGACTTTTAATTTGAGCAATTTTATTACATTATCTACAGTCAACAAAATACTATTCTTATTTAGTGCAAAATAACAGATCCTATGTTCCCAGAATTTATAGAACATTTTTTTTCCAACAACCAAGACCTGCTCTGGCTGATAACCCTATTTATCGATCTGGGGTTTACCGTGGCTATGTTTCGTTTTTTTGGGCGGGAAGGTCTACTTGCTTGCATTGTCTTGTCGATATTGCTTGCTAATCTCCAAGGCCCGAAATTAACAGTGATCTTCGGTATGCAGACCAGTTTGGGCGTTATCTTTTATTCCAGTATTTTTTTTGCAACGGACTTGATGAGCGAAAAATTTGGCAAGCAGGCGGCAGATAAGGCTGTAATGATGGGTTTTAGCATCAGTGTAATTATTCTAGTGATGTTAAGCATTTCATTGTTGTTTCTGCCTTCAATTCAAGGCAGTCAGACATTTTCGTCTGAAGTGCATCAGGCGTTTGTCAGAATTCTAGACTTCACGCCCCGTTTCATTCTTGGTTCATTGTTTTCTTATCTTATTAGCCAGCGTTTTGACGTATGGTTTTTCCATAAAATCAAAGACTGGACAGATGGTAAACATCTTTGGTTGAGAAACAATTTGTCAACTATGGTCTCACAAACAATCGATACTGCTTTGTATTCCTTAGTGGTCTGGTGGGGTCTGGTGGACCTGACAACTGCGATACAACTTGGAGTGGCAAAAATGGCTTTTAAAATAGGGATTGCTGCATTCGACACCCCTTTCATCTACTGGGCTAGGACCTGGAAAGGATAAAAAAGGGAAGAATACTTCTGACTTAGTGGCACGCTTGGCCAAATTTTTTCAATCGATAGTAATTGTAAGGCAAGGGGGTAAGAAAACCTGCCAACAGCATAATTGGCAATACCCACCAAACAAGTACCGCCCCACCGGTTATCAACACATCAACCACGTTCATCGCAATTTCCATTGAAATCATTGAGATCATTGACATTCCAATGGCTGTCTTAAATGCCAGACGCAAGACCATCTGGCGTGACAAAATGAAGGTCTCTAGCATGATAGAGGTAATCAAACCATTGATGATGGCAAGAATCATTATGCCGGTAACAGGGAAAGCTATTTCTGTGATTTGAAAAAAATAGATGGTCCCAAAATCACCGATCGAACATCCTAAGAGACACCATAAGGTATTTATGGAAGCTCTCCTCCAAGTGTGCTTACATTTCCAAGAAATAGAAGTCGATAAAGTATCTGTTTGTTCCATCTAAAAGCTCTCCATAACGATGCTATTGTATCTGCTTTCTTCAGTTATTTTATATTTAATAGTTATATGGTTATTTTACCATTGGGTTTGCTTTGGTGCCCAGGAATGTCTCGCATCTGGAGATTGCCTGTTGGTTGCAAACATCCATATCCGGGTTTTCACACTTTGATGTTGACCGATGCACACAGGCATTGAATTCAGTTTTAAACGCTTGATCGTATTCTTCAGGTGTTTGCCCATTACAGGCAAACAACAGGATCAAGACCAAGATATGGGTGAACCATTTTAATAAGGCCTTCGAATAGGAATGGAGCATTAAATCCATTTTCTAACCGACCCTTTGTATGTTGTGTACCTGTTCCCAAAAATAGATTCCAAATTTCTTTCCTCAAAACGGATCCAGATCAAATCTACCGTTGCCATAAACAGTGGGAGGATAAAAAATGTTGCGAGCGTTCCAAACATAAAAGCAGAGCCAAGCAAAATAAGGGCCATGCCAAGATAAATTGGATTTCTTGTGACTTTGTAAATCCCGTGAGTGATCAAAATACTTGGATTTCCATCGGGCACAAGATCCGTTTGCTGCTTCTTAAACACCGAGATGGTGTAAACAACTGTCGACAAACCAAGAACCACGAGAATTGAACCCGCCCAAAGAGGGGAAACCATTGCCTGCATAATGGGTAGATAAACATCCAGCAACGCTTGGCAGATCAAGCCACAAAGAGTCAGAAATGGAGGGTAGATTATTTTTTTCACTCAGTTCCGCGGCTTTTAGAAGACATCGCCGCCAGACTCCGTGGAAAGTGCCACAGAGCTATATTGTTAAGAGAAATGAAAAAAGATAATTACTAAATATTAGTCTCTAGTTTCTCTTGGTCTAGCTTGATTTACTCTTAAATTTCTCCCATCATGTTCGCTGTCATTAAGGGCATCAATGGCTGCCTGAGCTGCTGCATCATCATCCATTTCAACAAACCCGAAACCCTTTGAACGGCCTGAGTACTTGTCCGTTATAATCTTAACCGAGGAAACAGTTCCAAACTCCGCAAAGAGTGCTTCAACAGTATCTTCAGTCATTGACCAAGCTATATTACCTAAATAAATATTCATACTTATCATCCATATCATTTAACAAAGTGTGCATATTAATCTTTAATGGCAAGATTAGTAAGTGTTATTTTCATTTTTTTTCAAAAAAAATTCTGTAACAATCTCAGCCCAAGCTTCTGGCTGCTCATCAACGATGTCATGGGTACCTCCACTTAACTCCTTGAACAGAAAATCCGGTCGAATTTCTTTTGCTCTTAATGCTGCAAAATAAATATCATCTCCGGTGTTTGTCAAAATCATTGTGGGTTGTTCAATTTTAAGAAGTAAACCGTGTAAGTCTTGCTCAAAAGCAGCCTGAAATCCAAAAAAATCATTCTCGTCAGCTCTCAACATTTGTACCACACCACGATGCATCGCTTCGACATTGGTCCAACCCGGGGTAAAACCTATTCTTTTATTCCACAAATCAATCAAGTGGCTGCCGTCTTTTTGTGGAACAGTAACGGGGGCTTGTTCAATGGCCTTGATCATCACTTGTTTTTCTTCACCCGTCATTAGAGGTGGACCATTCAAAATTACTTGTGTGATTAAGTCTGGTTTCATAACCGCAAGTTCTGCAGCAATACAAGCTCCCGTGTGATGGCCAAGTACAGCAGTCTTTTCCAAACCCAAATCCTTGATTATATTCATAACGCACTCAGCGTAATCGTGGATTGTTGGTTGCTCTTTTGGTACATCCGATTGGCCATATCCAGGAGTGTCCACTCCTATTGCCATGACACCCTTTTTCGCTAACAACGGATAAACCGATTGAAACATTTCAAGAGAACTTGGGGATTGGTGGCACAAAATCAATGGCTTCCCTGACCCACAAATTTGGTAATGTATCTGACCGAACCTGCACTGGCTGTAGCTTTTAGAGAAATCCATTCTGTTATCTAGAGTTGAAGATTGTTTAAATAATTTAACATGCAAGGAGGCCAAAGGATATAATCAAGCGTCCGAATGGCTTAATTAAATATTAACTATGGATTCGATCGACAATGCCCTAAATGAAATTGCCAACCTCGTTGGAAAAAGCCATGTTGTAAAGGACCTGGAAACCTTAACTTTCTATTCCACCGACATATTTTCAACTGCCGCTGAACTGGCTGTTGCAATCGTTAGACCCGGTAATGCAGATGAGCTAATTAAAGTCACTCAAATCTGCATCAAAAACGAAGTTCCATTAATTGCTAGGGGCGGTGGGGCCTCCTACACCGGAGGCTATTTACCGGTAACAAAGAATACCGTGATGATCGATACCCAACGATTAACAAATATTGAAATACATGAAGAAGACATGTTTGTGACAGTTGAGCCAGGTGTGACTTGGCTGGAACTCTATGAAGCGCTTAAACCCTTGGGGTTGAGAACTCCTTTTTGGGGTCCATTTTCAGGTCGAGTTGCTACAGTGGGCGGTTCAATGTCCTACCATGCAGTCAGTCACGCAACCAATAATTCTCTGTCTGCAGATTCACTTGCAGGTATGCAGATCGTCATTGGCAATGGTGATGTGATTGAAACTGGCTCCAAAGGAAACTCAAAGGAATCATCCCCATTTTTCAGATACTACGGACCAGATTTGGGCGGCTTATTCCTGGGAGATTCCGGTGCTTTAGGCGTCAAAACCAGAATTTCTCTTAAATTAGCAAGATTTCCCCAAGGCTTTGCAGCATGTTCTTTTGGTTTTTCCGATTTCAAACATCTGTTTTTAGCGATGAGTGAAATCTCTAAAATCGGAGTGATCTCAGACAACCATGGTCTTGATCCTCGAAAACAGAAATCCGCAATCATGGAAATGGAAAACACCAATCCGTTGGTAGCAGCAAGATCCGTTTTTTTATCTTCCAAGAATCCAGTGGACGGGTTACTCCAAATAATGAAAATGGGCTTTGCTGGGAGAGGTTTCCTAAAGAAATCGGCCTTTTCTGGCCACTTTGCCAGCGAAGGCATCAACGATAAAGAAGCAAAGATTAAATTGGCTGCAGCCAGATCAATCGCGCGAAAATATGGGAAAGAAGTTGCCAACTCCATACCAGTCTATTTTCATGCAAATCCATTCATGCCGTTGACTCCCATACTGGGCCCGAATGGCGAACTATGGAAACCTACCCACAGTATCTTGCCCTTCTCAAAAGTACTCAAACATGACGATGACTTTGAATCCCTGATGATCGAATACAAAGACAAAATGGAGCGACATGAGGTAACCATGACCCGAATGTTTTCTTTCATCGACAGTAATGCCTTTCTCTACGAACCGACTTTTTTGTGGAAAGATAAACAAAGCATCTATCACAAAAAAGTCTACCCCTCAGACCTGGACAGCATTCCAGTCCACGAACACAATCCCAAAGGACTCAAATTGGTTCATGAAATCAAAGAAAGGATAGATGCAATGTGTCTTGCAAATGGTGCTATTCATTTACAAATCGGCAAAGATTATCCTTATTTGCAGACAAGAACCAAAGAAACCAAAGCTTTACTCTGCTCGTTGAAAAAACAGTTTGATCCAAAAAATCTATTCAATCCAGGCTCGTTGGGATTTGATCCAGTCAATGGGAATTAAATACAATTAAGGTATAACAATATGAGCAATGAAAAAAATTACGATCTTGTAATCAAGAATGTCCAAGTTGTTAGGCCGAATGCTAAGGGCATAGAGTCAGTCAATATAGGCATTAAAAATGGGGCATTCAAGATGATAGCTCCCAACATAGACGCAACAGAATCTGTGGAGGTTTATGACGGTGAAAATAAGCTCGCTTTCCCAGGACTAGTGGATGCTCACATGCATACAGGAATTTACAACCCACTGTATCAGGATGCTCCGATCGAAAGCAGAGCAGCGGCCATGGGGGGCGTGACTACGAGTCTCAATTACATCAGAACCGGGGGCTATTACCTCAATAAAGGCGGCCCTTACCAAGCTTTTATGCCAGATGTATTGGCACAGTCAGAAGGGAATTTTTATGTCGATTATGCCTACCATGTGGCACCCATGGACAAAACACACATTGAAGAAATTCCATTATTGATTGATGAATTTGGCATCACATCTTTCAAAATATTCATGTTCTACGGTGGGCATGGCTTGCACGGTGCTTCTTCCAATCAACATGAATTTTTAATGATTGGTGAGGACGAAAAATACGATATCGCTCATTTTGAATTCGTCATGAGAGGTGTTCAAAAGGCAATGACTGAATACCCTGAGAAACAGGAAGACATCAGTTTGAGCTTGCACTGCGAAACAGCCGAAATCATGGCGGCTTATACCAAATTGGTACAAAATGAGAACACACTGGAAGGTCTCCATGCATACAGTGCCTCAAGACCTCCTCATTCAGAGGGTTTAGCTATTTTTATTGCCTCTTATCTGGCTAATGAGACGAACTTGTCAAATATCAATCTGCTCCATCTGAGCTCAAAAAAAGCTGTGGACGCAGCGTTGCAAATGCAGCAAGTATTTCCTCATATCAACTTCCGCAGGGAGGTTACGATTGGACATTTGATGCTCGATGTTGATGCTGCAACGGGCAATCTGGCAAAGGTAAATCCCCCCATTAGACCGAGGGAGGATGTGGAATACCTATGGGAAAGCCTGCTTGCAAATAATATAGATTGGGTGGTCAGTGATCATGCGTGCTGCAAACATGAAGACAAAGTCGATGTGGAAAATCCAGGAGATATCTGGCTGGCAAAATCAGGCTTCGGTGGAACTGAATATTTAATGTCGGCTCTGGTTAGCGAAGGCTCCAAAAGAGGCTTGAGTTTCAACAAAATGGCGGAGTTGACCAGTTACAATCCTGCCAGACGTTATGGACTTCACAGCAAAGGTGACATAGAAATTGGACTCGACGCAGATTTGGTCTTGGTCGACCCCAATGAAACCTGGACCATCAAATCATCAGAATCTGAGTCAGGACAAGGCTACACCCCATTTGAAGGTACAGAACTCCGAGCCAGAGCGACAACGACATTTCTACGAGGCAATCGTATTTTTGATGATCATCAGGTGTTGGGTGAACCTACTGGTAAATACCTGAAACGACCTTACTAATCGGTTGTCATAAAAAAAGCCCTGACAAAGCAGGGCTTTTTTATTTCGTTTTTAAACTTGATCAGAATTGATAAACCACCTCAACGCCCATTCTTCTCTGATCAGCAGGATGAGCAAAAACACCGCCAAATTCTGGTGCTGGGATCACTTCCGCCAAATATCTTTCATCCGTCAGATTTTTTGCAAAAGCGGTAACGGTCAGGTTATCAGACTTCACGCCAACTCTAAGATTGACAGTAGTATATTCATTCCGGTCAGTTTTATCGAAAACCATTGGTGCTCCAAACAACGTATTTCTGGAGTTATCCGTTTGCATCACATGGAACCAAGTTGGTCCTACGACGGCAAAATCAATCTGAGCAAAAAATTGTCTACCGCCAGCCATTGGGTAATCCAAGGAAATACCTGCGTTATAAGTATACTCAGCGTGATAGGGTACAGCGTTGCCTACACTATCAGCGCGAGCACTGTTGACCAGAATCTCACTGTCGATTTTACTCACCGAAGCATAGAGACTGATGTTGTCGTTGACAATGGCGGACAGACCAAGTTCCTGTCCTGTTATTTCTGATTTATCAATGTTTTCAATAACCCTCAATAATCCAAAGGGACCAACGATGAATTCAAAGAATTGCAAATTTTTGGCACTCGTGTGGTATACCGCACCTTCAACACTGACTCGGTTGTTAAGCAATCTTGATTTGAATCCCAATTCAAACGAATCGTTGGTTTCTTTCTTGTAATTATCCTCTATAGCAACCGGTGTATTGCCAGCGAGGGAATTGATGAAAACGTCAACCGTTGCCCGTGATCCCGAGTTATTGAAGCCGCCACTCTTGAATCCAACACCCCAGCTGCCATAAATAGTGGTGGATTGGGTTACATCCAGTGACAAACTGACTTTAGGCTGAAAATGCTCAAAGTTCTCGCTTTGATCGGGAATGGAGCTTGATTGACACAAGCCCACGTTAAGAGGCCCACCGGTGTAGGGGGGTCCATCGCAATCAATGTAAGTCGAGTTTACCCCTGTAGGAACCAAACTATGCACCTTTCGGTGCTCGTTATCGTAACGACCGGCCAATGATAATTCTACATCGTCGGTGAGATCGTAGCTGATGGATCCAAAGAAAGCAGTCACCTTGGTATCAAAGTCATCCCATACCATTTGCTCAGTAGGGTTCTTGCCTGATGCAGGTACATACATTTTTTCAACAATGCCATATCCCAAATCGTTCCCCTGGTTCACGCCAACTTCACGGTCAACATCCAGGAGGTACAATCCAGCAGCCCAGCGCAAAGCTTGATCACTGGGGGAAGTCAAGCGAACTTCGAAACTAAAATCACTTTGGTTTCTGACCTGATATTGGGTGCCATCACACCGTGTTGGGGTGTAGGCTCCCAAAAATGTTGCCGCTGGGACCGGGGCAAAGATGCCTTGTGGTGAAGGCAAGGCAAAGCCTGCGTTAAAGACTTCGGCCACAGAAGCAATGCATGAAGGGTCAGCGAACAGGAATTGGAAAGCGCCACTGGTCCCGTCTGCACCAAAACTGTTTTCAATATCACTGTAGAGCCCCCAAGCCGTGAGATTGGCCCAGCCTAAATCTCTTTCCATTCGGACGGAAAATTCCAATGATTCTTGGTCATTGAAATGGGGTATATTGCTCACCCAAGACCATGGATGGTCATTGACATCCTCATAAAGATCAGGGTTGCCAAGGTAAGCAGCGAATCCTGGGAGTTCAAATATGGGATTAAAGACGATGGAAGTGGTATCCACTTGGCCATACCTCAATTTGGCATCTATGGATGTCTCAGCGTCGACATCCCATATCAAGCGAGCATAAATATCTTGGGATTCGTATTGATCAACACAATCGTCACAATTGAGAAAAGTATTGGTGTGCCAACCATCGCTGGTATTGAAGTTTGCAGTAATACTCAGTGCCATGTTGTCCGCCAAGGTGTCATCCAGAGGTATGTCGGCTCGTGCTGTCACGGCATAAGTCGAATCATCGGCAATGCTCACTTTAACTGTATGACTTCGCACATCAGAGGGTTTGGCGGTGGTAATAATGATTGCCCCTGCTGAAGCGTTGCGCCCATAGAGTGCCCCCTGCGGGCCTTTTACAATTTCAATTTGTCGTAAATCAAGATATTCACGGTTCAGTGCAGCCGGATTGGTCATAACGATGCCGTCAATGATTAAACCAAAACTTGTTTCTGCATCCCGAGCACCATTGATCCCTCTGATACTCACCTGTGTGTCACCAACTTCAGCCGTGTCGACAATGGTAACCCCTGGCGTCAAAGCAATAAAATCTTTTGCTCTCTGAACCCCAGATCTTTCAATCTGATTTGCTGTTAATACAGTAACTGCTCCTGGAACATCTTTAAGAGATTCCTCTCTTTGCCGAGCAGTAACGGTAATTTCTTCAATTACTGACTGGGCCTGAACAAGTTGCTGGGGCATCATGACCAGAACTGCGGTTAGCATTCCGGTTATCCATTTTATCCGTTTAAACATTTTTTCCACCTCATTTTTGAAAACCATGCATACAATGATTACTAAATTGTTAATATACTTCAACTAATTCAACCTCAAACAATAATTAGATTTGAGTTTTTATCAGACAATAATCCCAGCATCGTATGACCATCATTTTTTTAGTAACGTTTATTGGATTGATGGGATTTGGGATTATCCTGCCCTTATTCCCATTCTATGTGGAACGTATGGGCGCAAGCCCAGAAATTATCACACTCACTATGGCTGTTTTCTCTCTGGGCCAGTTTGTTGCTGCCCCACTCTGGGGTCGCTTGAGTGATTCGATCGGAAGGAAGCCAGTCCTCATCCTTACTTTGCTTGGCTCAGGTTTGTCTTATGTGCTTCTGGCTTATGCACCTAACTTAACCGTTGTGATTCTAAGCCGAATGCTCTCCGGTCTGATGGCAGGGAATGTCTCAATTGCATTTGCCTATGTAACCGACATCACTGATGACAGCAATCGTGCAGCAGGATTGGGAAAAGTGAGTGCTGCGTTGGGATTGGGATTTATGACTGGGCCTGCAATCGGTGGATTGCTTGCTGGTAATACCGTGGAAAACGCAAATTACTTGCTGACAGCATGGGCTGCTGCAGGCATAAATTTTTTAGCCATGGTCGCGGCAATTGTATTCTTGAAAGAAAGTTTGGATGCTAAGAAAAGGAAGCCATTTGAGGGTTTTTCAAAGATTGTTGAACTGGCAACATTTACCCCTGCAAAATCAATACTGCCTCTGGTTTCCTGTGGCCTGGTTTTCTACACGGCGATGTCTCTCATGGAATCCATTTTCCCCTTGTGGGCCAATAAAATTTTTAGCTATGGCCCCAGTCACATTGGTGGCGTTTTTTTTATGCTCGGTTCACTTGGAGTGATTATCCAAGGAGGTCTCATTGGCCGGTTGACCAACCTCTTTGGTGAGAAGAAGCTTGTTCAGCTGGCCGCTATATCGCTTATGGCCGGTTTGATATTAATTGGAAGCGCGACTTTTGCATTCTCCCTGTGGATTGGTTTATTTTTCTTCGGCTGTGGAACGGCCATGTTTAATCCAAGTTTATCGAGTCTGATTTCCAAGTCTGCCGACCCGACAGCAAGAGGCTTGTATTTGGGACACTATCAAGCGGCCTGCTCCATGGGGAGAATTGTTGGGCCCTCCTTCTCTGGTGTCCTCTACAGCAACTTTCACCCATCCACTCCTTTTTATACCGGAGCCATCATAGCGATACCGGTTCTGATTTTAATTGCCAATTTCAGCTTGAGAAAGATGCCTAAGATAATAGAATGAATCGGAATAGGAAAAACCATGGAATCTGAAATGAAAACAGTAGTGATTACAGGAAGCACACGGGGAATTGGATTGGGTCTTGCCCGGGAATTTTTGCAGCGAGGCCATCAAGTGATTGTCTCCGGTACCAGCGAGCAATCCGTAGCCAATGCCCTGAAGCAACTGAAAGGACTGGGCGACATGATAGGCCAGCCTTGCCGGGTTGAAGATTATGAAGCAGTTCAGAATTTGTGGAACAAGGGATTCGAGCGCTTTGGTAAAATTGACATCTGGATCAACAATGCAGGTATCTCTACTACAAAAACGATTCTGGATGAGCTTGCATTGGATGAAATCCACAATACCGTTGACACCAATCTTATTGGCAGCATTTTGTGCACCAAAATAGCCGCCAAAGAGATGCTGAAACAAGGGTTTGGTCAAATATACATGTTTGAGGGTTTTGGCAGCAACGGACAATTGCAAAAGGGCATAACTGTGTATGGGTCAACAAAACGTGCCTTACGTTATTTTACCGCTGCTGCTGCCAATGAATATAAGGACACTCCAATTCTGATTGGTTCCTTGAGTCCAGGTATAGTCACCACGGACTTGCTAATTCGTGCGTCCAAAGACAACGGCAAAAGCTGGGAACGATCTAAGAAAATTCTCAATATTCTAGCGGATCGAGTAGAAACAGTAACCCCCTGGTTGGTGGAGCAAACACTGAATAACAAAAAAAATGGTGCCAAAATTGCTTGGCTTACGAAAAGAAAAGTCTGGGGTCGTTTCTTGGGATCGCTGTTTAGTAAACGGCGAGTCGTCGATGAATGGGAAGCTGAACTCAAACAGTAAAAAAGAACAACCGTATGACTATTGACGCCACAGCAAAAGGGAAAGATTTTATCCGCCAGAGCATCCTCTCAGATTTGTCAGAGGGCAAAAATGAATCAAGGGTTTTTACCCGTTTTCCACCAGAACCCAATGGTTACCTGCACATTGGGCATGCACAGTCCATCTGTCTCAACTATGGGATTGCCAGTGAATTTCAAGGGCGGTGTTACCTGAGATTTGACGATACCAACCCAACCAAAGAAAGTGAAGATTATGTTGATGCAATCAAACAAGATGTACTCTGGCTGGGATTTAACTGGCAGGAACATTTAACCCACGCCTCCGATTATTTTGAAGATTTTTACAATTGTGCGATGCAACTGATCGAAGATGGAAATGCCTACATAGACAGTCAAACAGCGGATGAAATCAAGAGCAGCCGAGGAACATTAAATGCACCAGGGGCAGAGAGCCCTTATCGCAATCGTTCGGTTGCCGAAAACCAGGGATTGTTTGAACGAATGCGGAGTGGAGAATTTGAAGAGGGCGAAAATGTATTAAGAGCCAAAATTGACATGAGTGCAGCAAACATCAACCTGCGTGACCCAGTTCTCTATCGGATACTTCACGCTGAACACCAAAGAACAGCGGGTCAGTGGTGTATTTATCCGTTGTATGATTTTGCGCACACCGTGTCCGATGCCATTGAGGGCATTACCCATTCGCTGTGCACTCTTGAATTTGAAGATCATCGCCCCCTGTATGAATGGATTTTGGACCACTTAACCCTGCCACACCGACCCCGACAAATTGAATTTTCCAGACTGAATCTGGAGCACACCATAACCAGCAAGAGAAAGCTCTCTGAGCTTGTGGAAAAAGGTCTGGTGGAAGGATGGAATGACCCCAGAATGCCGACGATATCAGGGATGCGGAGAAGAGGTTATCCGGCATCTGCCATTCGAGATTTCTGCAAAAGGGTGGGGGTAACAAAGAAGGAAAAATCCATTCAGATCGCCCAACTGGAGAATTCCGTCCGACAGGAATTGGACAAAAACTCGCCAAGAGCCATGGCAGTGGTCAAGCCACTGAAAGTGGTCATAGATAATTATCCTGAAGATCAAATTGAATCCCTTGCAGCCAACAATCATCCAAAAAACCGAGACATGGGAACGCGAACACTCCCTTTTTCAAAAGAGATTTACATCGAGGAAAATGACTTTATGGAAGACCCTCCTGCAAAATTCTTTAGATTGAAACCCGGTGGAGAAGTTCGCTTAAGATTTGGATACATCATCAAGTGTGAAGAAGTGATCAAGGACAGCAATGGCGATATTCTGGAGATCCACTGCAGCTACGACCCGGATACCAAAAGTGGGAGCGGAACTTCCAAAAGAAAAGTCAAAGGTACCATTCATTGGGTTTCGGCAAAACAATGTGTCTCTGCAACACTGCATCTTTATTCAACCCTTTTGTCAGCAGCCAACCCAAAATCAATTTCTGATCTCAATGAAGAGTCATTAACTGTGGTTAAAAATGCCGCTCTGGAAGAGAACCTTGCGCATGCGTCGCCGGGTGATCGATTTCAATTTGAACGAACCGGCTATTTTGTGGTCGACGAAAACTCACTTCAGGGTGAGGAGTTAATTTTTAACCGGATCGTGACCCTGAGAGACAGCTGGGCAAAAATGCAGCAAACGTAGGTTTTGCAATAGGCAATCCCCTCAAAGTTCTTTTGCTTTCACCAAAATATTCAGCCAATTCTTGTAAAGGATTTTGCCTGGATGACGCCATTCGACTTTGACTAATTCTGACAAGCGAGCCTCCGGAAAGTTGGATTGTTCCTTTGTCAACAGCACTTTTTTCTGAAAATTTTCCAAGACAGGGATTGCAGCCTTGGAAAAATAATTTTCTGGAAGTGGCGGGTAATCCGGCCTGAGACCGCTTAAAAAATTTGTGATCTCTCTTTGGTATTCTTTCAGCAAACTGATTGCATCGTATTCCGGATGACCTTGATACAGAACCAATTTGGTATCTGTGGTGCTGGCAAGAAAAAAGCCCGCTTGACTATTGTACGCAAGTACCTCCAAATCCGTATCTTGGATCTTCTTCAGCGGTAAATCATAGAAATGTGAATGTAGCCCCATAAAACTGTCATCGAGCCCAGCGATCAAAGGATTTGGGCTATTGGCAACTGTATGTGGAAATACACCCCAAGATTTCTGGCCTCTAAGTTCCCTGTCAATATTGAAATAATATTTCAGCAACGCATGCGTCGCCAAACAGGAACAGAGTATGGAATTTGTATTTTCCATCGCCCAATCCATCACTTCGACCAAAGGTGCCCAGAATGGTTCTTCGGTCATATCCGGTTTCGAAGGATTGGCTCCTGAAATAATCAGGCCATCCAATTTCGATGCATAAATTGTGCTGATGTCGTTGTAGTTTTTTGCTATGTAGTCCTGAAATTCCTCGCCTCTTTTC